>OLXD01000057.1_pt1 | contig 65192 bp, 56 predicted proteins | sample 1673881 | NCBI WGS metagenome assembly OLXD01 (sample SAMEA103958131, study PRJEB25191) | human gut metagenome
TCATTGCCACAGTTATTGGTATTATTAAATCTCGTCTATCTACTTTGCAATTATTCTAACGGAGTCATACTGCATGAACGCATTGTACGACCAGAACGAATTGTACGTCGAGCTTTCCGCAACACGATTTTCCACGCAGCCTTATTTATAAGTCTGGCTACTCTAGCGGAAATCGGCACCAGTTCACTCCGCTTTTTCGCTTGTTTTTATGGTATATTTTTTATCTGTCTTGCTGTTTATAGACTTATGTTTCGGTATCTTCTCAAAAGATATAGGGAATATGGAGGTAATTCACGTACTGTCGTTCTGGTTGGTAGCAACAAGAATATGGCCGAACTTTATCAAGAAATGGCAGGAGATCCTACTACCGGTTTCCGCATTAGCGGCTATTTCTGCGATTTACCCTCCAATGATTTTCCTGAAAGTATCCCCTATTTAGGTCAACCTAAAGAAGTCGTCACTTATTTACAGCAACATCATATAGAGCAAGTCTATTGCTGTCTACCCTCTGCACGCAGTCATGAGATAGTTCCTATCATCAACTATTGCGAGAATCACTTGATTCGCTTCTACAGTGTGCCTAATATCCGCAATTACCTGCATCGCTGCATGCACTTCGAGCTGTTCGGCAATATTCCCGTACTAACTATCCGTGAGGAACCTTTGACACAAATGGAAAATCGTCTGCTGAAAAGAGCCTTCGACCTCTTTTTCTCCCTCTCTTTCCTTTGTACCGTATTTCCCTTTGTCTATATCATCATAGGTACAACCATCAAGCTATCTTCTTCCGGCCCCATCTTCTTCAAACAAAAACGAAGCGGAGAAAACGGAAAAGAATTCTGGTGTTACAAATTTCGCTCAATGCGTGTCAACATAGATAGTGACAAACTACAAGCCACAGCCAATGACCCGCGCAAAACAAAAATCGGAGATTTCATCCGTAAAACCAGTATTGACGAACTTCCCCAATTCATCAATGTATTATTGGGACAAATGTCCGTTGTAGGGCCACGCCCCCATATGCTGAAACACACTGAAGAATATTCACACCTTATCGACAAATATATGGTCAGACATCTGGTAAAGCCCGGCATCACCGGTTGGGCCCAAGTCACCGGCTACCGTGGTGAAACCAAAGAACTCTGGCAGATGGAGGGACGTGTACAGCGTGATGTCTGGTACCTGGAACACTGGACTTTCCTATTGGATTTGTACATCATATACAAGACAGTCAGAAATGCCGTCCGGGGCGAGAAGGAAGCCTATTAAAATAAAAAAATGAGAATTAAAATAAAAAAGACATAGTGATGAAAAACAAGAAAAGCATAACTATCCTAATGGTGGCATTTACATTGGCAAGTTGCCAATCCTATAAAAGAGTACCTTATTTGCAAAGCTACGAATCACTTACAGATAAGGGTTATAAGGAAATTGTCATTAATGAAGTAAACCAGCAGGATACCCTCTATGATGCACGCATTCAGCCGAAAGACCTGTTGAGCATCACGGTCAACACTAGCGACCCGCAAGCAGCGGCACCGTTCAACCTAACCATGCAGACCTCTATCAATGTGGCTCAAGCCAATAGTACCTATGTCACATCACAGCCCACCCTACAGCAATACCTGGTCAATAATGAAGGTGAGATAGACTTTCCCGTCATAGGTAAATTAAAGATAGGCGGATTGACTAAAACCGCAGCGGAAAAACTGATTCGTGAGCAACTTCGCCCTTACCTCAAAGAGACTCCTATCGTCACCGTACGCATGTCCAACTACAAAATATCAGTTATCGGAGAAGTGAACCGTCCCGGTACATTTACCATCAACAACGAGAAAGTAAATCTCTTTGAGGCACTCGCCATGGCAGGAGACATGACGGTCTACGGTATACGCAGTAACGTCAAGCTTATCCGCGAAGACAATAACGGACAGCGGAATATCATAAGCTTGAATCTAAATGAGCAAAATATCCTTCATTCTCCTTATTATTATCTGCAACAAAATGACATTCTTTATGTCACTCCAAACAAGACCAAAGCTAAAAATGCCAGTATCAGCAACAGCACCACCATCTGGTTCTCCGTAGTAGGTACACTCGTTTCGCTGGCAAGCTTGATTGTGACGATAGCAAGATAATTAAAAGTTAAAAATTAAAAGTTAAAAGTTAAAAGTTAAACGCTAATCATTAATCCCTACATATCGATGAAAGAAGATTTATACGATGACCTTTTTGATGAGAAAGAGGAAAAGACAGATTTTCAAGCCCTCTTTTTTAAATATGTCATCCACTGGCCCTGGTTTATTGCAAGTATACTGATATGCATGGCTCTCGCCTTCATTTATCTACGCTATCAGGCTCCTGTATACGAAGTAGCCTCTTCTGTACTTATTAAAGAAGATGACAATAAGAAGAGCGCTAACAATGCTTTAGCCGCTATGCAGGATTTCGGTATGTTTTCCATGACCAGCAATTTTGACAATGAAGTGGAAATCCTAAAATCACGCACGCTCATCAAGAAAGTCGTATCACACCTGAATCTTTATATAAACATAGCACAAAAACAGCCATTCGGTTACGATATTCCACTTTATAAAGATACTCCCTTTGACGTCTTCATGACTGCCGAGGAGGCAGATAAACTGGATGAAAACATTCTATTGGACCTGACTTACGATACACTCGGCAAACTGTCTGCCGAAGTCAGTTACACACAAGACAACGAGAAGCAGAAAGCACAAAAGTCTTTTGACAAACTCCCCGCTATTCTGCCGCTTCCCATCGGTGTAATCACCATCTCGGGCAGAGACTCTTTGTCAATCCCGACCGAACCCATCAAGTTAAAAGTCACCATCAGCAAACCTACTGCCGTAGCCATTGGCTACAGTTCTGTCCTCACCATAGAGCCTACTTCTAAAACTAGTACTATTGCAGCTGTCAGCCTAAAGAATACGAATGTACAGCGGGCCATTGACTTCATCAATGATTTGATAGCAGTCTATAATATAGACACCAACACCGAAAAGAATGAAGTAGCACAGAAAAGCGCTGACTTCATTGAAGAGCGTATAGGCATTATCAACAACGAGCTGGGTACGACTGAAAATGAGTTGGCGGCATTCAAACAACGTGCCGGTCTGACCGACCTCAGCAGCGATGCACAGCTTGCCCTGCAGGAAAGCTCCAAATACGAACAGCAATATGCCGAAAACGCCACTCAAATCAATTTAGTGACTTATCTACGCGACTATATCAATAACCCCGACAATAATGACGAAGTCATCCCTGCCAATGTAGGCTTGAGCGATGTCAACCTGGCATCTGCCATTGAGAAATACAATAATCTCGTCGTAGAGCGTAAGCGTCTGCTCCGCACTTCATCAGAAAGTAACCCCGCCATTATCAATCTAAATACGGGTATCGAAGCCATGCGCCACAATGTGAAAACTACGGTGAACAGTGTACTGAAAGGACTGCAAATCACACGGAACAATATCGACCGGCAATCGCGCAAATACGAAAGCCGCATCAGCAATGCCCCCAAGCAAGAGCAAGAATTTATGACCATTTCCCGCCAGCAGGAAATCAAAGCCACCCTTTACATCATGTTGTTGCAGAAACGTGAGGAAAATGCCATTACACTGGCCGCCACCGCCAATAATGGACGGATTATCGAAGAGCCCATCCCTGGCGGTATCGTCTCTCCTAAAGGCAAACTAATTTACATAATTGCTCTTGTCATCGGAATAGGCATCCCCATAAGCATCATCTACCTCCTCAACCTACTCCGTTTTCGTATCGAAGGGCACACCGACGTGGAAAAGCTTACAACCGTCCCCATTATTGGTGACATACCTCTTACCGATGCTGGTAAAAATGGAACACCGACTATCGCCGTCCGCGAAAACGACAATAATATCATGGCAGAAACTTTTCGTAGCCTGCGCACCAACCTGCTCTTCATCATGGGTGACCCGGACAAGAAAGTAATCCTCGTCACCTCCACCATAAGCGGTGAAGGTAAGACATTCATGGCTTCCAATCTTGCCGTCAGCTTGGCACTGCTCGGCAAAAAGGTCATTCTGGTAGGATTGGATATACGCAAACCGGGATTGAACAAGATATTCCATCTTTCACACAAAGAAAAGGGAATCACGCAATATCTTGCTGCTCCTCAATCTACGGACTTGCATGCGCTGATACAGCCTTCCGGCATAACTTCCAACCTTGACTTGCTATTGGGCGGTCCCATCCCACCCAATCCTACGGAACTACTGGCACGCCAGTCACTGGAAGACACCATCAGTACATTACGCAAAGAATATGACTATATCGTACTGGATACAGCCCCTATCGGCATGGTGACCGACACGCTCATCCTTTCGCGCGTAGCGGACGCCAGCATCTACGTCTGTCGTGCAGATTATACGCATAAGACTGATTACCAGCTCATCAACGAGCTTCAGGAGCATCATCGCCTCCCCAACTTATGCACAGTAGTCAACGGAATCGATATGAAGAAGAAAAAATACGGTTATTACTACGGCTATGGTAAATACGGAAAGTATTACGGCTACGGTAAGAAATACGGATACAGTTGAGTTAGCGACTAGCTATTAAGAGTTGAGAGTAAATAATCGAGTGTCTAATTTTTAATTTCTAATTTTTAATTAACCCCGCCCCTCCAATGTGACAGGCGACCGCGTAGCGCGCCCGAACCTCAACTATTTATGAACCATAGAAATACACCTTTAAAGGATTTTACATGAACCATACTGATATCACCCCTCATATTATTCCTCGTCGCCAATGGCTGGTGGCATACGTGCAGTCTTGTCTGGAAAAGAAGACTGCCGAACGGTTGAAAACTATGGGAGTGGAATATTACTTACCCATACAAAGCGAAATACGCCAATGGAGCGACCGACGCAAAAAAGTGGACCGTCTGGTCATCCCGATGATGATTTTCGTGCATGTCACTCCGCGGGAACGCCCTTTGCCGCTTACCTTACAAGCTATCAGCCGATACATGGTATTGCGTGGTGAAAGCCGTCCCGCCGTCATTCCCGAGGAACAGATGGAACGTTTCCGCTTTATGCTGGATTATAGCCCGGAGGCTGTAGAGATTTGCAGTACACCTCTGGCAGCAGGTGATGCCGTGAAAGTAATAAAAGGCCCCCTTGCCGGATTGGAGGGAGAACTGGTCATGATAGGAGGAAAAAGCAAAGTGGCAGTCCGGCTGGATATGCTGGGCTGCGCACATGTGGACATGCCGATAGGATACGTGGAGAGAATTAATTTTTAATTGTCTCGTATTCGCTTTTGGCGTCAAAACAAGGACAAGCCTTATGGATAGAGGAACTGAGTTGCCGATGCCCTGAAATACGGGCATTGGGATAGTCGGTCTTCAGCTGCCGAAGCAAGTCGAGCAAAGAGCATTTCTGCGCATAGGTACGTGTATCGGCAGGGACACCATTCTCGTTGAGCCCGCCCTCATAGCAGATGCCGATGCTCTTGTCGTTCCAGCCGGTGGCATGGGCTCCAATCTGATGAACCGGACGGCAGATATGCACCTCGCCGTCACGGGTGATGTAGAAATGATAACCGATATCGGCAAAGCCCCGTGCCAGATGACTGCGGCGAAGCGCCTCCACCGAGAAGTGACGGTCACAGCGCGTAGCGCTGCAATGAACTACCAGGAGGGTTACCTCCCGATAGTTCTGATAGAAACTGCCTGCTTTCATCCGGCTAACGGTTGATACAGGAAGTCAGGCCAAACACTCCGGCCAAGGTAGTGGCCACGGTAATAATCACTTTGAGGACAATGCCCCATACAGATTTTGATTTTGTTTTCTCACTCATAACAATTTGCAATTAAGGAATTAAATACTATGGTTAGCTGCATTTTTTAGACAGAAGAACATATTTATTTTCTCTCTTTTGTCTTTTCGTTTCATCCTAACGGATTTTCCCCCTGGTCTCCGTCCGAACCGCCTCCCGGGTTGCTGCCTCCACCGGCATCTTCACCCCCGCCAGTGGCTCCGGTCAGGTCCACGGTAGTCTTTCCGGCCTTCAGGGCTTTCACCACGGCACGGGCTGCACTTCGGGTTGCCACCAGATTGAATTCCGCCTCCTCCAGCAGCTCTCCAAAACGCTGGCCGCAGGTCCAGTTCACATTCAGCCTACGGATATGGATGGCAGGATTGAACTCCTTGGCAGAAGCCGCGCCGGTGCTGTTGATGCTGATGTAGAAACTCCCCAGGTCGCCCAACTGGATTTTTTGTCCGGCCAGCAACTGCTCCCGCATGCAATCCACGGACATGGTGAGGATAGCAACGATATCCGAACGCTTGTACACGCAGCCATGACTGGCTATATGCTCGGCAAAGCGGTTGATGTCCATCACTTCCGAATATTGCGCACTTGCGTACGCTTTTTTGGCAACCGTCTTATCGGTAGGATTGCCACGCATCACGATACTGTAGTTAATCATAAATTAAAAATTATAAGTTAAAAATTAAAAGATAGGGAGACGATACTAATCCCAGGGGCTTACGATTACTAATCTTCGCGCGTCACGATTACTAATCTTCACCCCTCATCGTCTGACAGAACAAAGATACGACGTACCTCCGGGCAGAATAAGAGATGCGGTGAAGTGATATGAAGGGATGTGGGAAAATGTGAGATTAGGTAAGATTATACCGGGTTCCGGCAATGGGTATACAGAAAAAATTCCGTACATTTACAGTGTATTAACCTGTTAAAGTATTGTTTATGAAGTACGTTGAAGACTACGAAAATATCCCCGGCAAAGAGTGGCCCGTCCGTCCCTATTACAAACGTGAACTGGCAGAGGCATACGCCCCCACCATTTCACCGGCATCCGCACTCAACCGCTTGTCCAAATGGATGAAGCTGAATTTGGAACTGGACGAAGCCCTGCGGCATACCGGCTACAAAGGCTCCCAGAAAATATTCACCTCCCTGCAGGTGGAACTTATATTCAGGTATTTAGGAAAACCGTGAAAGAATCAATCCCCCACATAGCGCGCCATGGCGCATTGGTTGCGGTAGATTTCATCCCCTTTCAGCTCGACCACCCGATAACCACGGCGGCCACCGGAACGGACAGCCTCATAGCCCTCCTGCTTCATCACCAGACCGAGGCGCGTGGGACTCAAGGGTTGCCGGATACCTATGTTGATATGTCCCAGTATCTGGGCATTGGTCAAGAACATGCACTCCTCGCCCGGCATGGGGCGGCGATAGTACACCTGAACGAGCTCACGCTCCAGGCAGGGCACCTCAAAATAACGGTTATGAAGATTCACGGCATCAATCTCCTCCTGCTCAAACCAGTAGTGGAAGCCGCTCTTCCAGAGGGCATAGCCTTGCGCATACACTCCGGCATAGTCTATGGGATAATCGAAAGGACTGTCTATGGAATCCACCTCGAAGGGAAGCCAACGGCGGTTGCCACTGAGGTCGTTGAGGAAGGTGACGTTGTTGCTCGTGCCGCAGAAGCTGGCTATATGCGGACGGCTCTCCTTGAAGTGCCCGTAGGCGGCACGCTCGTTCACGTCTGTCATGCCGGTGATGGCCTTCAACTGGCTGACCTGGGCAGAGGTCATCTCCTCCAGCTCTTCAAGGCATACCAGTGCAAACTCGGTCAGCGTAAAAAGGTCGTCCTTGCTGACGCGCCGGCTGTTGCTTTTCACATAAAAATAACGCTGAAGTTCGACAGGAAGCAGACGCTGCATCCAGGTAGTCTTGTAGATGCCCTGCTTACCGATGAAGACCAGAATCTCATGATTCACCACCTTGGTATCGAGCAGCGAAGCAATGGTGGCCACCAGCCACTTCTTGAAATAGATGCCGAAAAGCTTCTGGTCGTCCTTCACATGTACGCCGGCAGCCAGACGGGCAATAGGGTCAGTAGTACCGTCCCAAGCAGGCAGCCCCTCCAGATAGGCTACAAAGGGATTGAAAAGCGGCGTGTACTCCGAATCGAGCACGGAACGTATGTCCGCAATGCGGGCAAGCATCCCTGCCTTGTTCATGCGGCTCCACAACGTGTTGACGTAGCGGTCGGTCAGCTCCGCATACTCCTCTCCGCAGTCGGCCATCAGGACTTCGAACTTGCCGCTCACCGTATTTTTGCGGAACTTCGCCTGTTCGGAAAGGAACTGCTCGATATCTGCCACCGTGGCAAACTTTTCATCGTCCTCTCCCCTGCGGACAAGGGAGCGGATACCATGCTCCCCGGTATTCGCGTAGCAGGAGCCGATGACAGCTGCCACATCCCCGTCATAGTCGGGAAAGTGCTCCGCTGCCCAAGCGGCGGCTGTCTTCCGAGCCACTCCGTACTGGTTGAGCAGATAACCCATGCGCATCACATATTCGTTATGATGATGTTCACAATAACTCACTCCCTCCTCTTCCAGCAGGCGTTCGGCAGCTTTCACCACCTTCTCCAAACGTTTGTTGCGCTTTGTCGGCACAGCTTCGGAAGCGCCATCCTGCGGTTGGGGAGCAATCGGACTATCTTGCAAAACAAAAGAAGCGGCACTGGGATTGTAATATACATGAGGGTCGGAAGCCAGTCCACTGATACGGGTAGCATTCTTGCACTGCCCGTCGCTTTCGAAGCCCACCAGGCAGGAATAGTAGTCGTTGACTTGATTGAAATACTTGGCGTATTGCCGGAAGGCTTTTCCCTTTTCCGCTCCGTTCAGGTCATCGATGCGGCAGATGATACGGATGCCATGACCGCTGATGGTGGTGTAGGCCATCAATGTATACTTGTCGGCACAAATCAATGTCAGTGTGGCAGCCATCCGCTCGGGAGCGATATGGTCCAGGTCGACCAAGGTATAGCCAGTCCAGGCACAGATATGTTCGCGGGTCTTCCCACCTTCAAAGCAGACGGCAACAGCGAAGCAGGGACAGCCGGACTTCTCGCGGTCGGCATCCCTACGCAGGTCTTGCTGCAAGTAGTAGCGATGTTTCTCGGTGCGGTCTCGCAGGGCAGCGCCGCATTTAATGATGTTGACTATTTCTTCAAGAGAAGTTTCTACTGATTCTGTATCCGAATAGCCTCTGAAAAGGCTGATATTGCGGTGTTCCATAATTTACTGATTTTTGTTTATATTTAGAATTACGACGCGAAGGAACGCATAAGTGCCCAGATACACAAGTCCGGTCGTTTCCACTACATGGAAATGATTTCGCTTGTTTTTATTATTGTTTAACAATTAAAAGAGTCAACATGACAAAGAAAGAGCCGGTGACACCGGCATTCGGAGCCTTTCTGAGCAAATGCCAGAAAGAACAGCTCGTTAACGGCAGACATCTGACCAACGAGACCATCGCCCAAGAAACGATGATGAGTACCAGAACCTACAACCTTTTAAAAAAGGGCTGAGCAACAACATCAACCAGATACATGCCATAACGCATTTCTGGAGGTCGTTCCCGAAAACAGACCAAGAAAGGGAGAGTTTTGAGAAAGAGGTGGCAGATTGCCTGGAGAGTGATTTGAGGAACTACAGAATCCATACCGGAGTCCTGAAACCTTAACTTCACTTGAGGCCTTGACACTTGTGGCACCCTTTTTCCAATACTTCCCATAGGCTAATATTTATCACGCACAAACGGTACAGGTCTGTGCATATTGATAATTTGTCTCGCGCGCGTAACATGTATTTGTGTTTAAGGGGTGACACAGGTGTCAACTCGGAGAAAAAAACGGAAACAATTAGGAAAAGCGGAAGGAAATTTGTTTCTTTGCAAGAAAGAAAAACAGAATGACTGGCAACATAGAAATCCATATAGAAGATATTGGTCCTATACGCGACTCTCGAATAGAACTGAAGCCATTTATGGTATTCTCCGGTGAATCGGGAACGGGAAAGAGCTACACCGCATTGCTTGTGCACTACATATACAGAGTGTTGTGCAACAATGACATGTCTGGCTTTTTTGCAGAGAACAATGCCTCGTACGACAAGCATAAAGAGCAATTGCCCGATGCAAACCAAGGCGTACTCTATGAATTCACGTTGCAAGAATTTGAAACATGGTGTAACCGGTCTGCCATCAAATACGTGGGAAAGATGCTTGGATATTATGCTTTAGAAGGAAAAGTTTCCATCAAATTCAACGGATTATCAACAGACCGATACAAATTCACCTATGCCAAAGAAGTGCTGGAAATGGATGGAGAGATGAAGTATTACGATACTGTATCAATAAATAATGACTTACCCCTCCGCCTTCCTTATAATTCTACGGAATGGGATGGAATTCCTTATATGTTTCTTTTCACCGAATATATAAAATCAATATTCGGAATCAACCAAAGAAGCACCTTCTTGTTGCCGCCCTCACGCGGGGGAATCGTCTGTCTGAACGACATCGGCAGAAGCGCCCTGACCGGAATGTACAAAGAATTCATGTGGGACTTATCCAGCCTTAAGACAGCATCTCCGGGAAATGAGGCAACGAATGATTACGGTTCTGTTTTGAGTCGGACACTGATAGACGGAACAATCAACCTCCATAACAATGACTTGTACTACGAACAGCAACCTTACGGAGAAATCCCCATCATGGCCGGTGCAGCTTCCATCAAGGAACTCGCTCCTTTTGCCATCATGCTCCAAAAAGGATTAGTAGGCGACTACTCCATTATGTTTGAGGAACCGGAAACCAACCTCCATCCGGAACTCCAGATAAAAGTAGCAGACATATTGGCCCAACTTTTGCATAAGGGATGCCGTTTTCAAGTGACCACTCACAGTGATTACTTTCTCCGCCGGATAAATGACCTTCTCCGCTTGGATTTGTTGAAGGACAGGCTCGACAAGGATGAATACGAAACCTTCTGCCATGAACATCACTATAATCCGGAAGTAACTATTTCATCGGAACTTGTAAAAGCATACTATTTCAAACGCAACCCGGACAAGACGGTAAGTATAATAGAGCAGGACACCCAAAGTGGAATACCTTTTGACACGTTCCGTTCAGTATTGGAAAACCAACTGACAGACAGTTCATACGTTTACGACAAAATATGCGAACTGAATGGAGCAGCTGATTAAGGAATATAATGAAATATACCCCACCTATGCTTCAAATGGGGTTGTAGAGCTAAATCATACTTTTGACGAAGCAAGCAATAGCGGCAAGCCCAACACATTCCAACGTCTGACCGTGAACGGAATGAACGGCATTGTCATCCCAAACGTAATCGTGAAAGACAACACCTCCATTTTTAAAAAAGCAGGTTCAAAAGCCATTGTGAAAGATGACTGCGATGGAATATTCTTCACAGAACACGGTGGACAGAAATATATTTATCTATGCGAGTTGAAGAGTTCTTTTTCCACTCAACAGATAGCCAAAGCCAAAGACCAAATTATCGGTTCATACCTCAAGCTCCATTCTTTATTGAGTTTGTTGCAGTCGTACAACCCTGAAGAATGGATTATAAAAGGAATAATCGCCTCTTTTGCACCGGACACAGAACAACAAGCTCTCCTCTCAAGGCAAAAAGAGGCAGGGAATAAAATTTGTAATTTATGCTACAACCTCCATAGAGACAAAAAATATTGCATGCCGGAAAGCAATTGCAAGAAATTCTATTCCCCGATGAATGTACCGGAACTGACATTGCATTACGTTCCCGTACCAGACAAAAAAGCAAACTTTACAGTTGACTTCAAAGAGCTGGTGTAAGCCCCGACAACACCATGCCTTAATATTTCACGGAAGAAAAATTTAATCTCAATAATTATCTCATGATTAGTAACACCTGTATTCACAGGCGGTTAACTGTCATGAGGCGTTATGAGAGACTTACGGTCGAAACATACTAAAAAAGATATTTTTAGTATTCAAATACACGAATTCACCACTGATGACAAGCAGCGATTTTTTAGTACTTATATCACTATCCTATTAGCCATTGTTTCTACGGCAATAGCTGATAATAGCAAGCATACAAGCGCTTGTTTTTGATTCATTTATTTACAACGACAAAAAAGATTTCATGTTAGCATCTCAAAGAATCATTTTTAATACAAGTATCATGTATGCCAAGACGGTTCTCACTTTGGGCATTACACTGTACTCAACAAGAATTATATTAAACGAATTAGGAGAGAATGATTTTGGCATCTATAATGTAGTAGCAGGAGTCATTGCTATGCTCTCTTTCCTTACCCATGCCATGTCTCAATCTACACGACGATATATGTCTAATGCCATTGGAAAAAAAGACATCGAACTACTTGCTACCATATTCAAGTCCAGCATAAAAATTCATTTGATTTGGGGATGTGCGTTTGTCTTGCTTCTTGAGGTATTAGGAGTATTCTTGTTCAACGGTTTTTTAAATATTCCACCTCACAGATTATCAACCGCCTATTTCGTATTCCATTGCATGGTAGCCAGTACATTTTGTTCTATTACGGTCATTCCCTATGTTGCTGCAATAAATTCGCATGAAGATATTTTTGTTATCTCAATCATATATACATTAGAATCTTTTGCTAAGTTAGGGATAGCTTTCTACCTGCAATATACCCTTCATGACAAGCTTATAGTTTATGGACTTTTATTGGCAACAATATATTGCATCGCAACTTTAATATACAGATGGTATTGCCATACACATTACAAAGAAATACATATTAAAATAAAAACGAACAAAGACACCACTAAGGAACTCGTTAAATTTTCCTTTTGGACTGTCATAGGCAATGCCAGCAGAATAATATCCACACAAGGCTCCACTATTCTCTTGAACCTTTTTGGTGGAACTGTAGCCAATGCCGCCTATGGCATAGCCAACCAGGTTAACGGACAAATGAGCTTTTTCTCGGCCTCGCTACTGCAAGCCATAGAGCCACAAATAATGAAAAGCGAGGGAAACAATGATACTCATAGAATGAAAAGGCTAAGCCTACTAACCTGCAAATTATCATTCTTTCTAATCTCATTTTTCAGCATCCCTATTTTTTGCAAGATGCCTTACATTCTGAATTTATGGTTAAAGGATGTACCGGAATACACCGTAATCTTTTGCAGAATTATCCTATTGACAGCTCTGATGAGCCAAATTACGATGGGACTTCAATCTGGAATATACGCCAAAGGGCGTATCAGAAATTATCAGTTAGTCATGAGCATAATACAACTCCTCTCATTACCACTGGCTTTCATCTTACTAAAAGCAGGATTTCCTGTAGAAATCATTCTATATTCACTCCTAATGGCCGAAACCGCAATGGGCATATCCAGAATTATTCTTGCTAAACATCTCATTCACATAAAGATAGCAATACTGATAAAAGAGATGTTATTGCCTTCTCTGGCTGCATGTATCGCAACTTTTATAGCTGTAAACTATTCCTCTTCCCTATTCATGACAGATTCCATATTTACATTCTTAATGCTATGTCTTGAATCGTTTTTAGTATACAGCTGCTTATTTTGGATAATTGTGCTGAACAAAAACGAGAAGCAGTCATTTGTTAAATTATTAAAGAACTATTCATTTCTAAAAAACGAAGTCGTGCATAAACACAATTTTTGCACAAAAAAAGAAAATACAAAAAACATCTGAAATGAGTCTACAAATCAGTATTTACGATAAAATAAATTATTACCTGCTAATAACAGGTCTGATATTTGGTGTTATTTTTTACGATTTCATAGGAATAAGATTCGGATTCACATACATAGACGAATTTTTTGTCGCCATATTAGCTATGTACAGCATATTAAGAAGAAGATTTTCAAAGGATTTTTTCATTTTCATAGGAATAGCCCTATTTTATCTGCTATATTCTTTCATGTATCCTATCAATACCCATCAAGCCATCTTAACAGATTTTCTTATACAAATAAAACCTTTCATTGCCTTTTATTGCGCATATAATTTAGGAATATACATATCACCCCGATATTACAAACGCACCAGACAGCTTTGCATAATATCTGCCATAGCAATGATTCCCGTCGGTATACTGGGTGAAAGCTTTATGATGTCAATAGAACTTCATCCTTCTCGCTTTGCCACTATCATAACCATTCTCGGAACACTGTACTATTATTGCTCCCGTCAAGATAAACATGCCCGTAATATAGCTGCAATCATTTGGAGTATAGGGCTTTTTAGTTTAAAAGCAAAGTTTTATGGATTCTATGTAGCCGCCTTATTTCTTCTTTTCATTTATCCTAACAAAAAGTTTAAATTATCTCCCCGTATAATTATACTGCTTACAGCATGTTTGAGTATGGTCATATTTATTGCATGGGAAAAAATATCATATTACTACATTGCAGGAGCACAAGCAAGCAGCATATATGCACGTCCCTATCTATATATGAATTCCATAACGATTCTAAATGATTATTTTCCATTTGGTAGCGGTTTTGGCACTTATGCAACCCATGCTTCGAGCCAATTCTATTCTCCATTATATTTCAAATACAAAATGTACTTAAACTATGAAATAGGAAATAAACGATTCCTTTCGGATACTTTCTTTCCATCATTAGCCCAATTCGGTTATATAGGAATAACGCTATTCACGCTATTTTGGTATCGCATATTCCAAACCGGCAAAAAATTAAGGAATTTCAAAATCATATTACTTATCATTTTCTTCTTTGTTTTTGAATCTACATCAGATGCAACCTTTACACAAAACAGAGGAATATATATGCTAATTCTGCTGGCAATGTTCTTAAACAAAGAAAGATATTTAAGAGCAATTCAGAAGAAGAAGATATAAAAAAACTGCAAACAACAATGTCTATCAAAACACTAAAACAACAATTACGTTCTGACTTCAGTATATACAACACCCCTACATCCTCAAAGGAAACATCAAAAGCACTAATCAAAGCGCTTAGGGGGGGGGTAAAATATATTTACTACACAATATTTATTCCTGAATACAAAGTTGTATTTTGGATGAGAATCGTCTCGTATTTCAGGCAAAAAAAAGCGTTCTTTATCATCTATTTATTAGCGAAACTAATGCACTATCATTATTATAATAAATATGGTATAGCACTCCCCATCGGACAAAAAATTGGTACTCCATTCATGATAGGTCACATACCAGGCATCATTATCAATGGCAATGCAACTATTGGCAATAATGTTTTAATAATGCAAAATGTCACTATTGGAAGCACACGAGGCAAAGGTGCGCCAAGAATAGGCAACAACATACTACTGTGTGCCGGCGCAAAAATAGTAGGAAATGTCAACATAGGAGACAATGTAGTAGTAGGAGCAAACGCAGTTGTTGTTCATGACATACCAAACAATTCTATTGTAGCAGGCATACCGGCAAAAGTCATAGGGAATGACCCCGAAAGAATTTTGAAATTCTATTTACCAAACTATAAATAATTATCAATCATGATTCCAAAAATTATCCACCAAACAGCAAAAAACAAAAAGCTCTCATGGGAAGAGCGAATGCTAAGAAAACGTGCTATGAAATTGATGCCCGACTATGACTTCAAACTTTATGACGACCAAGAGAATAGAGCCATTGTTGCAAAGCACTTTCCTGAGTACCTTTCAAAATACGACAACATCAACAAAGGCGTTGCCAAAGCGGACGTTATTCGCCTGATTTACATATATTTATGGGGGGGGGTACTATTGCGATACCGACTACAAATGGTTAGCCTCTCCAGACAAATTCAGCCTGAATGAGTGTATTTGCATTTTACCAATTTCAAGAGGACAAAAAGATAATATAGAGTGTTTGGGAAATGCGGTATTCGGTTCTGAACCGAAAATTGAATTTTGGAAAGACTTTATCGATTACTTGTTTCAAGATAGCGAAATTTCACAACTACAAGAAAATAGAATTGAAAAAGTAACCGGTCCGGAAGGACTTACCAAGTTTTTCTTGGCCAACAGAACCAAGTACCCATACATCACCCTCCCGCAAAGCAATATGTTTCACCCACGCCTCAAAGGAGTATCCGCATTAACAGACAGTTCAAGCATCGGGATTCACCACTGCTGGTCATCCTGGAGAAGCGGTAGTTTCAAAGACAAATTAAAAATATACATCAAACGAAAAATCACAGCTATTAATTAAAGCCTATGACAACTCGTAAAGATATTTATCATAGAATAGAATGGATTGACCAATGTAAAGCCTACGCCATCTTCGCCATGGTGTTTGCTCATTGTGGAGGCAGGATGGTGAATGCCGATGCGCAAACTGACCACTGGATTCATCTATGGCACATGCCACTGTTCTTTATCGTCAGTGGTATGGTGCTGAACGAAAAGAAGTGGATGGGGTGGAGCAACTATGGTCGCTTCGTGAAGAGCAGGCTGAAGACCCTGATTCTCCCCTTCTTATTTTGGGGAACAGTGTGCAATGTATGGATTTATCTAATTCTCAATTATTTACACATGGGGGGGGGTAAATCCGCAGATTTAGGCCTGATGCTTGAAAAATATTACAATTTCCACGTAACGACCATCAGCGCCACGGGATGGTTTCTACCGGCCATATTCTTGACAGAACTGCTGTTTGTAGCAATGGCCAATGTAATAGGTGCCGGCAAGCGCACGACAATCTTCTATCTTGCATTGGTAGCAGCGGGACTTTTCTTCCTCGACTTCGACCGAACCCCACTGCTGTTCTCGCTCGACGTGGTGCCTTTCACTATAGCTTTCTTTGCATTCGGCTTTCTCTTCAAGCAACAGCTGACTGCAAACAAGCGTTTATCCCCTATCACGGTGATTGCACTGGCGGCAGCAGTGGCGGCTTGCTACTGGCTACCGGTGGAAGCCAACATCCGCGTGTGCCATTACAGCCCACGGTATATAGCATGGTTGGTCTGCCTGCTGGTGAGCTTCGCCTTGATTTACATCATAAAGAACAGCGAAGCCCTCATAAAACACTTTCCGGGTTATAAATGGATAGGTGAAACGGGCAAAAACACGCTGGTCATCTACCTGTTGCATGGAGAGATTCTCCGTGTATTACCCTTTGGAAGCATCGCAATAAACAGCCCACTTGCAACAACCGCCTGCCAACTGATGGTTACGGCAGGAGTAGTGGCACTTTGCCTACTGGCTGCACACTTCATCAACCGATTCCTACCCTGGAGTCTCGGAAAATTCTAAGAATAAGAACACAAAACCGATAAATGAATGCGAAATAGAAAAACGTCTTCTTGAAGCACTGTAGAAATAATGCAGGAAATTAGGAAAAGCAAAGTGAAATTCGTTTCTTTGCAAGAAGAATAGTTTCAAAATAACAAAATGGCGTTTACAGAACAAGAAAAACGGGCAGCTTGGAACAAGGCACGCGAAGTGGACGGGTATGATAAGAATATGTTCAGAAAAGACGCGTGCGGCGCATGGATAGCTTGGAGCAAATATGGCGCAAGAGACAATGATTACGGATGGGAAATAGACCACATCTACCCAGTGGAACGTGGTGGAGACAACCATCCGGAAAACTTACGTGCCCTTCACTATCGAAACAATACGAGCAAGGCCGATGATTATCCATCGTATATGGCAGCCGTACAAGCAGATAGCAATAGAAACGTGGTTTACGAGCGCCCGCTGACAGTAAACAAAGCCAAACAAAAGAGGCTATCCGACATTTATCATATAGACTGATAATACATCAAAATCTCAATAGAGTATGCTTCGTTCGTTACATATCATTTCATTATTCGGCATCTATACTTACACCATAGACTTTGCCGACTCTCAAGGCAAAGGTTTGAAATTCATTACCTCCCCAAACGGGTATGGGAAGACAACTCTTTTAAATCTAATTCATGCTTTTTATTCACAAAATTGGAGTTTATTTTTGCAAACCCCTTTCAAGAGTATCACCTATACGCTTGACGAATGTGTTATCCGAATCACCCGACTTCAAAACAATGAAGAGGAAGAGAATTCTGATGAAGAACCGGGCTATGACAAATACATGGAAGTAACCATTCTTTCGGCAGACGGACAATCCCCCATCGAAAGTATCAGATATGACTTGGAGAAAGAAACGAAAGAACAAGAAAGGCACAAGCAAGCAAGCAACTCTTTATTACAAATGTATTCGAACATACAGCCGTGCTACTTCATCCATGACAACCGCTTGCATAAAACAAACACTCCTCTCTTAATAACCGAAGCGAACTCCAAAGAGCAAACTTCGATTACAGCTGATGCAGAAGACTTAACAGTCAAATTGGCTGAAACAAGAAACGGGATTTCGCAAATGACCACGGATTTGGAATTCACTGTCTCCATAAGCCGTGAAGAGTATCAAAGTGCCACGAAAGAGCTAGCTGAGTTCAATGCCCTATTAATGGAATACGGGCTAATGGAAAAAAACCTTATCACGGATTACCGAGAAGACAACGCCTTGTACTTAGGTGCCTTGATTAAGGCTCTTCGCGCAGCCCAAAAAAAATATGGTTCTTTTGTCCAAAAGTTAGCACTGTTTGAGAGAATTATCATCCGAAGCGAATTAGCATATAAACAGATGGAAATCCATCCACGCTATGGTTATCGGTTCATTGCCGAAAACAAGGAGCGAACCATTTTACGCTCAGATACCTTGTCCTCGGGCGAACAGCATCTGATAATCATGACCTATGAACTATTGTTTAAAGCTCCGGAAGAGTCGCTGATACTGCTTGATGAACCTGAACTTTCGTTTCATTTCCTTTGGCAATCCAATTTTCTGAATAACCTGCAAGACATTCGCGAACTGCGCCCTCGACTGCAATGGATAATCTGTACCCACTCTCCACAGATATTCGGAAGAAAATGGGATTTGTCTGTAGACCTCTATGAACTGCAACAGCACAAAGATTCAGTAGAATGAACACTTTACAAAATTCTATATCCGATACCGGCACCGCCTATACCGTTGACACCATATTGATGCAACAGAGGACACCAGCGGCAGCCACACATACATGGATAGTGGCAGAAGATATAGATGACGTGCGAGTGTATGAAAAACATACGGACAGAAACAAAGTCAGCGTACTTCCGTCAACCGATTATCCGGCTGGTGACAAAGGATGCGAACACGTGGAGAACATTGTAAGCCTCGTCTTGACTTCATATCCCAACGCTCATGTATTGGGTATTCGAGATTGTGACTACACACGATACGAAATACCGGAACACATCCATCCTGCGAATATCCTTGCGACAGACGAACGTGATGTGGAAATGATGTTATTCAATGCACCTTCCGTCCGGAATTCTCTGATGGATTGGTCAGAAAAGTTACTCCCGAATCTGAATTTGGCTATTTCCCATACCCGGTTTATGGGTTATCTTAGGATATGCAACCATGTCTGCAAATTGGGATGTAAATTCAAGAAAAAAGTAAAACTATCCGGGACATGGGATGACAATACGCATCGTTTTTCTGAAGACTGGCAAGAGACTCTGCTGCAAAGATTCATGAGTAATTGTGGCAACGAGGAACCGATGCTATACATCACAAGCAAAGAAGACCTCAATGATTTTATCAATGGCTGGGAACTAGAAAAAGAACCTTGGGGAAATATTTGCCAAGGGCACGACACCGTCTGGACTCTTTCTGTCCTGATGAAAAAAAACAGCATCTTCAGCGAAACAAGCATCATGAAACGCATGACCGAAAGTTATTCCACAGAGGATTTTAAAAGAACCCAACTCTATTCCAATATAGAATCATGGGCTGTATTGAAAGGAGTCGGCATCCTAAAATAGTCATTTGATTTCTGCAAGTTGTTTAACGCAGAAAATCAGATTGTTTTGCAAAATTTTCAAATCAATATCACATATGAATGTAGCAATTGTTGGCACCGGTTACGTCGGCCTGGTGTCCGGTACCTGTTTCGCGGAAATGGGAGTGCACGTCACTTGCGTGGACGTGGATGAAACAAAAATAAAATCATTGCAGAACGGTCAAATACCTATTTATGAACCGGGGCTGGACGAAATGGTAGCCCGCAACCATCACGAAGGGAGACTGAACTTCTGCACCGACCTGACTTCCTGCCTGGACGAGGCAGACATCGTGTTCAGCGCCGTGGGGACACCGCCCGACGAGGACGGAAGTGCGGATTTAAAGTATGTACTTGCCGTAGCTGAAGAATTTGGTCGTAACATCCGGAAATATACCATCCTCGTAACCAAATCGACCGTTCCGGTAGGTACGGCAAAAAAGGTGAAAGCCGTTATCGAGGAAGAGTTGAAAAAACGAGGAGAGAATATTCCGTTTGACGTAGCAAGTAACCCGGAGTTCTTAAAAGAAGGCTCGGCCATCAAAGACTTCATGTCTCCCGACCGCGTAGTGGTGGGAGTGGAATCGGAGAAAGCCAAAGATGTGTTAAGTAAACTCTACCGCCCGTTTCTACTGAACAATTTCAGGGTGATTTTTACTGATATACCCAGTGCGGAAATGATAAAATACGCAGCCAACTCCATGCTTGCCACCCGCATCAGCTTTATGAACGACATCGCCAACTTATGCGAACGAGTAGGCGCCGATGTAAACATGGTGCGTAAAGGTATCGGTTCGGACAGTCGAATAGGCAACAAGTTTCTCTATCCCGGATGCGGCTACGGGGGCAGCTGTTTTCCAAAAGACGTGAAGGCCCTGATTAAGACTGCGGAGCAAAACGGGTATTCTATGCAAGTGCTGGAAGCTGTGGAGAAAGTGAACGGACTACAGAAAGAAATTCTCTTCAACAAACTGGACAAACACTACAACGGTGAACTGAAAGGTAAGACCGTAACCATCTGGGGATTGGCTTTTAAACCGGAAACTGATGACATGCGCGAAGCGACCGCACTAATCACCATACAACAACTGATTGAAGCAGGATGCAGGATAAAAGTATTCGACCCTGTAGCAATGGACGAGTGCCGGCGGCGCATAGGCGAGCGAGTGACGTATGCCACCGACATGTATGATGCCGTATTGGATGCAGATGCCTTATTGCTATTGACGGAATGGAAACAGTTCCGCCTGCCCAGCTGGGGCGTGATAGCCAAAAGCATGAAGACTCCTTTGGTAATAGACGGGCGAAATATCTACGATGCCGAGGAGATGAGAGTACACGGATTTGAATACTATTGCATCGGTAGATAAATGATGAAAAAACAAATACACTTGGTAATTGTACGCTCAGGCGGCAGCATCATCTATTTCAGCTCTTACAACTGCCAGGAACTGGGTTTGGCAAAAGCATTGAGTAAAAAAGGCTGGAAAGTAAGCATCATACTGGCCGGGCACACTTATCGTGAAGAGCGAATAGAAATAATGGGGGGCAAAGAGGTAACCGTCTACTCCATGACCTTCAAGGCACTAAACCAGCAACTGGCACAATTTGAAGGTATGGAAAGATTGCTGGAAAAGCTGCATCCCGACTTGATACAGATTCATGAATTCGGCATGTGGATGTCGTTCACCGTAACGCGATGGGCACAAAAGCACCAAGTAAAGACCTGCTTGATTCAAGGCAGCTATCGCCCCACACAAAAACCGATATTCAAGCAACTTGAACTGCTGTTCAACGCTACTTTTGGGAAATATGTACTGAACCGCGTTCAAGGCATAGGATATAAATCTCCGCAAGCTGAAAAGTATATCCGCCAATACACCGGCAAGAAATGCCTACCTACCTATATAGGACTGGATGAAGAGCGTTTTTACCACACAGAAAGCAAAGAGTGGAGAAAAATGCCGGAAACAGAAAACAAGCACCTATTACTTTATGTCGGTACTTTGGAGAGCAGACGAAATCCTCTTTTTCTGCTCGACGTGATGGAACGCCTGCCCGACAACTATCTTCTGATGATTGCAGGCGATGGTATCCTAAAAGAAAAATTAAAAAAAGACATCCAAGACAGAAATTTGGAACAAAAATGTGTCATACTCGGCAAGCTAAGACAAGAGGAACTTCCTGCGCTCTACAAAGCGTCTGATTTATTTCTGTTGGCTTCGGACTACGAAATATACGGCATGGTGATTCTTGAAGCGATGTACTTTGGCACACCGGTCATCAGTACTCTAACAGCAGGTGCTGAAGTCCTGATTACATCCGGAGAAGACGGAATGATTATCCCAAACAAAAAAGCCGACACATGGAGCCACGTCATTGCAGAACTCTGTAACGACACAACAAAGTTAACAGCCATGAGCAACCGTGCTTCCAAAAAAATAACGGATGAACTGGTTTGGGACAAAGCGTCCGAAAGGTTTATTGAACTCTATAATAATATAACCGCACAACCATGACAACAATTTGCCCACCAGAACTCTGCACCGCCTGCGGTGCCTGCATGCAAAGCTGCATGCGCCAAGCCATCCGTATGTATAAAGGTGATAATGGATTCATATACCCGGTCATTGAAAAAACAAAGTGCACGGATTGCGGACTATGCCGGAAAAATTGTCCCGCAGCACAGCCTGAAACAACCACGGATTCCCGACCACTCAGTGTCTTTCTTGCTTGGAACCGAAATACCCCTACCCGCCTGCGCAGTTCATCAGGAGGCTTGTTCAGCGTCATTGCCGAATGGACAATCCGACAAGGAGGCGTGGTATATGGCGCAGCCTACGATGAACAAATGAACGTTATACATACTTCTGCCGAAAACTTGATTGAATTGGAGAAACTGCAAGGATCAAAGTATGTACAAAGCAACATAGGAGACACCCTCAAAGCGTGCAGAAAACAGTTAGAACAAGACAGATACGTCTACTTTACCGGTACCCCTTGCCAGATAGCCGGACTGAAAAGCTTCCTCCATAAGAAGTATGAAAAGTTGATAACTTCCGACTTGGTTTGCCACGGAGTGCCTTCGAACGAACTATTTCAACAGCAAATCCATGCACTGGAAAACAAGCATCATTACTCAATTATGGATTTCCGTTTCAGAGCCAAAAACCGTTTCGGACAAGGATATGATTTGCAAGTGGTTACAAAACAAGGGAAGAGGTACAACTACAACGCAGACCTGATGCCCTATTTCTATGGATTCTGGAAAAACATCACTTTAAGGGAAAGCTGTTATAACTGTCGATATGCCACAACAAGCCGTGAAAGCGACATCACGCTGGCAGACTTTTGGCTGGCAAAAAAAGTGTTTCCCGGTGTGAAGACTTCAAAAGGACTGTCGCTGATATTACTGAATACAGAAACCGGCATAAACATTTGGAATTCCATAAAAGAATATGTGGAATACAAAGAAACCACATTAGAACAAGGTGCCATCGGACAAGGACATCTTAAGGCACCTGTACACAGGCCGGAAGCAAGTCACGGATTCTTGCAAGAATACAGCAACGGAATGCCGTTCGACAAAATTTGCCGTAAGTTTCTCACCCCGTCACTAAAATATACACTGAAATGCCGTGCCAAAAACATTATAAAAATACTCATAGGATTTAAATACTGGAAATGAAAAACTTGATATTCTATAAAACCACGGCTGACTTTGACAATACCGGAGAAGTATTGATATACAAATCGCTGCTGCAATTTCTGCGTAAGTATGGAGATGTAATTATAAATGACGGGGATAGTATACAACCCCAGTTTCTTGAACGAATCGGAATAAAAGAACAAGAAAGGCTAAGCAATCGGACAAACAGTTCGTTTATAGCCCACATGCTGTGCACAGCCCTGCGTAATATGTTTTCGCCCCGACAAATCTACTTTGTAACGGGAGTGGGTGAACATTCCGTCAGAACCGGCAAAGCTGCATTGAAGAATTTTTTTGCCATCGGATTTATCGGACTGATGCGCTGTTGCGGTGTAAAAGCGATACGAATAGGCATGAGTATGCGATTTAGCGACAATTTTTTAGCCAAACAGTCGGAACGGATGCTATCGCACCTCTTCAACCACTATTACGTAAGAGACAGCATCTCTCTGAACAACTGTCACGAAGCCGGCGTGAAGAAATGCCAATTAGCTCCTGACCTTTCGTGGGGATATGCCATCAATGTTCCTACAACTGGAACACATGAGGACAAGAATGTCATCATCTTCAGTTTCAGAAACTATTGCGAACCGGGAACAACCGGAGAAACGTACAAGAAGTTACTGACCGGACGTATTCTTGCGCTAATTACATTTCTTTCCGAGAAAAAGATTTATAAAATATGGCTGACACACCAATGCAACGAGGACTACACGTATGCCAAAGAAATCTATGACCTCCTGCCGACTCGTGATAGAGTGGAGCTGAAGCAAGAACTCGTAACCCTTGACAATGGAGAGGAATACTACGGGAAAGCTGTAATTACTTTATCCAACAGACTGCATGTGATGCTGCTGGCCTACAAGTTCGGTTCTCCTACCGTCTGTCTGACAGACGTGGAAAAACACCGCAAGATAACCGGCATCTTCCTCGACAATAATCTGGGAAATGTCCTAATGGACATCAATGAACCTACCGACAAACTTTGCGGAATGCTGGATAAGCTTATAACCGACAAGGACTGTCTGGAAAGCAACATCAAGAATGCCGAAGCCCGAAACCTTGAAAAACTGGATAGCATATTCGGAAAAATGTTCATAAGAAAACAATAACAGCAACCATGAGAACCATCATTCTGGTGACATACACCATCAGTCCGTACAAAGGCTCCGAATCGTCCGTCAGCTGGAACTACGTATGCAATATGCAGGTAAATCATAAACTCTTCGTGATATACTGCAACGGTAAAGAGGATATAGAACAATATATATCCGAAAAGGAAATGCCTAATGTGACATTTATACATATGGCAACCCCTACATTGACTTATTCAAGAAGTTGGCTTTCGGCCATGCAGACAGTAGGACGGACACTATTCAACATCAATGCCATCCATCAGATAGAATATGCCAAATGGCATTATAAAGTGTTTGAAACAGCCCGGCAAATTATCAGTCAAGAGCATGTGGATATTGTTCACTACCTGAACCCCATAGGATTCCGAGAACCCGGATATTGCTGGAAAATAAAGGACGTCCCTTATGTGTGGGGGCCACTTCAAGGTGTAGAAAACCGTCCTATTCCACTTTTCAAAGCCTTCAGCCTGAAAGAAAGGATTTATGCACTTGTCCGGCGAGTGTTGCATAACGGCGCTTTCATCCTCCGTCCTCGCGTCCGCCAAGCCATGCACCGGGCGGATTATCTGTTTGCAGCCACACCAAACACTGTACGGATGATAAAGAAATTCTACGGTCGGAAAAGCTTTTATCTCCCCGAAAACGGTATCTTACAGATGAACCGCACGCAGCCCATTGAACGCCAAAAGGAAGAGATATTGCAAATAGTCTGGATTGGCGCCCTCTGCCCGCGCAAGGCACTCATCATCCTACTGGATACACTGAGCCACACACGCAGCCGCCAATGGCATTTGGATGTCATAGGGGATGGTAATTTATTTAAACAACTAAAAGAGAAATCCGAGCAACTGGGTATTGACTGTCACATCACATGGCATGGAAGTATCCCTCGCACAGAAGTATTGCAACTGATGAAAACAGCACATCTGCATGTCATCTCATCGCTGGGCGAAGGCAATCCCACTGTACTTTGGGAAGCTATGTCGTGGGCAGTGCCTACCATGACTCTGGACCACTGCGGCATGGTAGGCGTGGTGTGCGAGAAATGTGGCATTAAAATTCCCATACATTCATACAAACAGGTAGTAACAGATATGGCCGAACATATAGACCATCTGATAGAGCAGCCTGAGATAATCGGTCAATTGTCACAAGGAGTTATAGAGTGTTCGGAAAAATTCATGTGGAGCAACCGGATAAAAATATTCAATGAGGTATATGAAAGAATCTGCAACAAATATTCTATTCATTAATAAAAAACAACATTATCAGATATGGAACAATCAGAAGAACTAAAAGATTTAAAAGACGCATTGGAGATATTAGAGTATCATTATTCAGAATATGCCGGAGTACTTAGAAAAAATAAAGAGACGAATAGAGGAGCTTGAAAAACAATTCCCAGTTTGAGCTTGTTGTTGTCAGAAAAAGATGTATTTTTGTAAAGGATTCCATCAATTGCAACAATATGCAATCACATAATTTCAACTTTGAAGAAGAAAAGGCCGAGCCGTAAAATTTAAAAAAACAAGAATAACACCGCCTATTAACCGTTTTTTATTACTAAATTCGCAAAAAAGAATAAGAACGGAACCCAAACAAATAACAGTATGGCACAATTAATCATCAAGAATATAGGCCCCATTAAGGATGTAGATATTACACTGAATAAAGTGAATGTCATCATCGGACCGCAAAGCTCCGGCAAAAGCACCATCAATAAAATTGCCTGCTACTGCACTTGGGTGGAAAAGAAGGTATCCCTTGACCAAAGCTTTGACTTCTTCCTCACAGGAACCAATTTCTTGGATAGACTTGTGGAATTCCATAAGATGAAAGGGTATTTCCGACAAGAATCGTACATCGAATTCAGTTCAGAAGTGATTAAGATTACCTATGCTTATCAGGCTGATGCCATTCCCACATTCGAGTGGGTTAATCAATACGGCTATCAACGTACCAAAATTTCATATATACCCGCCGAACGTAATGTGGTATCGCTCATTGCCGGATGGGAAGAGGTAAAATTGCCCAACAACAACATTTTCAATTTCATGATGGACTGGAACATGGCTCGCAAGGCGTACACACCTGCCCACAGTCTGCTCATCGACTATATCAAGGGTAATTATTACTATGATGAGGAAGCCGAAACGGACTTTTTGCAAATGGAAAACGGAGACAAAATCCAACTGACGAATGCTTCGAGCGGACAGCAATCAATGATTCCGTTGTATCTGCTGATACGCTACTTCACCCAATCCATCTATGAGAAAAAGGAAGATACCAATGTAAAAAATAAGGAGAGAGAAGTTAATCTGATTCAACAACTGTTTTTACATGCCTTTCAGAGCATAAAAAACAACACCTCCATCTTGAAGGAAAACGAAAGCATACAGGATTTTATAGAAACCAACTTGTTCAACGACAATAGCAGCAACAGTGAACTCACCGAAAAAGGCGCACGGTTCTTGGATTCATTGTCGAAAAGTTTTTCTAATTTCATCGACACCAAATTCACAAGTCTATTTATTGAGGAACCCGAACTGAACTTGTTTCCCTCCACCCAACGCCAATTGTTTTATTTCATTCTTCAAGCCATACAAAAAGGCGGTCATAGGCTCTTCGTCACCACACATAGCCCATATATACTCTACGCACTCAACAATTGCATGATGGGGGCGCTGGTGAAAGATGAAATGCCTGAAGAGATGGCGCAAACCTTGGAAAGCTGTCAAGCATGGATAGCACCCGAATTGGTGTCTGCCTGGCAGATTGAAAATGGACAGCTGGTATCTATACAAGAGGAACAAACACGTAACATCGGCAAGCACTATTTCAACCGCATCATGAACGATACTCTGGATGAATACTACACGATGCTGAACTTCTTCAACCCCCAAAAGAAATGAAAGAGAGAATCGTCCGTACATTTCGCCGGGTATACAATCGCCATTCTTTCATTGAAACAGATGGTCTGAAACTTTATGTGGTGGATAGAGCAGAGAGCGAAGATGGTGAGGTAGAAATAATGGACAAGGAAGATGATAGCATAAAAGCTGTGTGTTTGGAAAATGAAAACAACATAGAGGTGTTTTTTGATGGATTTAAAAAAAATGCACTACCCATTACAAACAAGCTGTATTCCAAACAGTGTGAATGTGCCATTTTACCTCGCGAAGCTGATACAGAGGAGTGGTTGCTGTTTATCGAAACAAAATATGCGACAGACTTGGCAAGAGCTCAAAAAGCAGAAGCTGATTATCCCAATAGGATGGTTGAGCAAATTAAAGCAACAGTGCAATATTTTCGTTCCAAGGGCATTATTGACCCAGAAAAAGTAGTGCATGCCATTATCTCTTTTCCTAATTTAGTGAATGAATTCAATTCATGGGTCTTTCCACTGATTCACAAAGACGGCACAGAAGAATCCGTTTTGGATATTCGCTTGAATGACAAGATTATTATCCGCGCCACTAATCATGCAAAGATTGTAAACGAAAAAACACTTCTCTTGTTATCCTAAAAATCTATTAGAAACTTTCTGTAAAAATACGCACATTTATCATCATGAGGAGAAATCAAAATCCTCATGACACTTTATCATATTGTTCAAAATGAAAATCTTACTTGCAAACAAGTTCTACTACAGACGTGGTGGAGACTGTGTGTGTACCATCAACCTGGAAGAGTTGCTGAAGTCACACGGGCATGAAGTGGCGATATTCGCCATGCAGCACCCCGATACGCTCCCTACTCCATGGAGCTGGTATTTCCCCAGTGAAGTGAAGTTCAAACCCGGCCCGAGAATGATTGAAGCCTTCCTGCGACCATTCGGTACAAGGGAAGTAAAGAATAAATTCAATGCACTGCTGGATGATTTCCAACCTGACGTGGTACATCTCAATAATATTCACTCGCAACTGTCACCGTTGATAGCCGAACTGGCACACCAAAGAGGCATCAAAGTCGTATGGACTCTGCACGACTACAAGCTGCTATGCCCACGCTACGACTGCCTGCGCGACGGGAAGAAAGCCTGTGAAGAATGCTTCACAAACAAGCATAAAGTACTGGAATACAAATGCATGAAAGGTTCGGCCGTAGCCAGTCTGCTCGCCTACAAAGAAGCCATGAAATGGAACAGGGAACGGATAGAAAAATGCACGGACATTTATCTTTGTCCCAGCCGATTCATGGCAAACAAGATGACAGAAGGAGGATTCTCTCCCGATAAGATACACAAGCTGTGCAATTTTATCGATGTGGAGAAATGCCGGAAAGACTCATACTCCAAAGAAGATTACTATTGCTTTATCGGAAGATTGTCTCACGAAAAAGGTATAAAAACACTGATAGAAGCAGCCAATAGCCTTCCATACAAATTAGTGATTATAGGTGGCGGCCCTCTGGAAGAGGAAGCAAAAGCACAAGCCGGAAACAAGGTGGAATTTGTAGGGTTCAAACAGTGGAAACAAATAAAGGAAATAGTGGGTAAAGCGCGATTCAGCGTAATTCCATCAGAATGTTATGAAAACAATCCGCTATCCGTGATTGAAGCCCAATGCTTGGGAACTCCTGTGCTGGGTGCACGAATCGGAGGTATTCCGGAACTGATTGAAGAAGGTGTAAGTGGCATGACATTTGAAAGTCGCAATGTGAAGGACTTGAAAGAGAAGATAGAGAGCATGTTTGCTACTTCGTTCGACTACAGAGTAATCGCAGAATCCTCGCAAAGACGATATAATGCAGAAAATTACTATAACCAAATAGTAGAAATATATAAATAAAATTATCAATAAAACAAATTATGAGAACAGTAGTACAAGGAAGTCTGATTACAACTTTTCGTTGTAATGCAAAATGTAACATGTGCAACATCTGGAAAAACCAAACCAAACCGGAAGAGGAAATAGATTATCATTATTATGAAAAGCTTCCAAAAGGATTACGCATAAACATAACCGGTGGGGAATCGACCATCCGCAAAGATATTGACGATATTTTTAGAGTGTTATATCCTAAAGCTTCTTTATTGGAACTCAGTACAAATGGATTCAATACCGATACAATTGTAAGATTGGCAAACAAATACCCCAATATACTTATTCGTGTCAGTCTTGAAGGTCTGCCACAACTGAATGATAGTAAAAGAGGTACAGTAAATGGTTTCGACCACGCATTGAGGACTATGCTGGAGCTAAAAAAAACCAAATGTAAAAATATAGGCTTCTCGGTAGTCATTTCTCCCGATAACTATAAAGATTTGCTTTATTTGTATGACCTATGCGTAGCCCTTGACGTAGAATTAGGTAATTCGGTTGTACATAACTCATGGTATTTCCATAAGGATGACAACCTGCTGACTAGCCAGAATGCTCTTACTGAACATGAAAAATTCGTAAAAGCTTTACTGACATCCAAAAGACGAACATTGAAAAGCAGACTGAAAGATTATGGCAGAGCCTATTTCAACAAAAGTATCCATAGAAGATTGAGAGGGGATGAACCGGGCTACAGACCGGAATGCGGAGCATTACATGACTTTTTCTTCATTGACCCGTGGGGAAATGTATCTCCCTGCAACGGTTCTTCTGAAGAATGGATAATAGGAAATATAAAGAATGATTCTTTTGAAAACATCATGAACTCAGACAAAGCCAAAGAGGTAGCACAGAAAGTAAAAGAGTGCAAATGCAATTGCGCTTTCATCGTAACTGAGCGACATGATATGGTACGCAAACCCTGGAAACCGATTTTATGGATTATCAAGAACAAGATAAGAATTGCACAAGGTAAAAACATCTGCTGGTAACACAAAAAGACATGAAAATATATGTTTTAGGAACCAGAGGATTTCCGCAAATACAAGGAGGCGTAGAAAAACACTGCGAATCCTTGTATCCTCTTTTTGACAATGAATTCAAGTTCACCGTATTTCGAAGAAAACCTTATATAAACTCATCACTGACTTACCCAAACATTAAGTTCATTGACCTCCCTTCTACCAAAATAAAAGGATTTGAAGCTGTATTTCATTCTTTTTTAGCCACCATATCAGCGTGCTTTGGAAAAAGCGATGTGGTGCATATTCATAACATTGGTCCCGCACTTTTTGCTCCATTACTCAGATTGTTTGGTAAGAAAGTGGTACTTACCTACCACAGTCCCAATTATGAACATGCCAAATGGGGAAAAGTGGCAAAACATATATTGAAATTCAGCGAAAGTATTGCATTGAATTGTTCGCAGGCTATTATTTTTGTAAATAAATTCCAAATGCAAAAATATCCGGCAAAAGTACAAGAGAAATCTGTTTATATTCCTAACGGAATACCCAATGTACAACCGACCTCGAAACATGATTACATTAGTAGTTTAGGATTAACACCCGGAAAGTATGTAATCGGCGTGGGACGTATTACTCCTGAAAAGGGTTTCGATGTATTGATTCAAGCATTCGAGAAACTGAATACCGACTATAAGTTGGTGATAGTTGGCGGCGTGGAGGCAGAATCGGATTACGGAGAAAAACTTAAGAAGTTGATAAAGTCCAACCGGGTGGTCTTTACAGGATATATCTTTGGCGAGAAACTCAACGAAGTGTATAGTCATGCCGGAGTGTATGTGCTTTCTTCGTATAACGAAGGATTCCCGTTGGTATTATTGGAAGCTATGAGTTATCAATTAGATGTACTGGTGAGTGATATTCTAGCCACTCACTTAATAGATTTGAAAGAGTCTGATTATTTCAAACCAGGTGATGTGCATGATTTGGCTTGCCACTTGCAACAAAAATTAGCGACACCCCAAAAACGTACATACAACTTGTCGGCTTTCGATTGGAACAAAATAGCGGAAAAAGTGGCAGAAGTATACAGAGGCTGTGTGTCACCTCGGTAATATGAAAATAGCACTATTGGAACAACAGTTTAGTGTTATTTCCCCTTTTTCTCTTGCATATCAAATACATTTGACGTAATTTTGTCACATATAAGATATATCCAGATGCCGGCACAAACCTCTTTTCCATGTGACCGGCAATAGCGTAGCGTACTTTAGACTCATCGGACAACAACGCTTTAAAATCAAGAATTACATGAAATTCAGACAAGGACTTATGGTCTGTTACCTGTTGTGCTGTGCCCTCAAGGTACAAGCTCAATATTCCATGGGTAACACCGGGCAGCTAAACATACCCACTGCCGAGATGCAAGAGGCAGGTACTTTTATGGGGGGAGGAAACTATCTCCCGAACGGCATGACACCGTTTAACTTCAACACCGGAAATTATTTCGTCAACATCACATTTCTATCCTTTCTGGAGTTGAGTTATCGGTGTACACTATTGAAAACCAAACGGTATGACGGCAAGAAAGGCTACTTCCAGCAAGACCGCTCAATGACTGCACGCATACGACCCCTGAAAGAAGGAAAATACCGGCCCAGCTTGGTGGTAGGCGTAGATGACCCTTTCAAAAATACCGGAACCAACTACTTTGCCTCTGTTTACGGTACTCTGACCAAAGGTTTCTCCATCGTAAAAGGTGACCGCCTGGCACTGACAGCAGGCTATTATATCCCACTAAATGACCACAGCATAAAAGACGGTCCCTTCGGAGGCATCAGCTACTCCCCCGCTTTCTACCGGGAGATGACTGTCATGGCGGAATATGATTCGGAAGGTTTCAATATGGGAGCTGCCGCCAGATTATGGAAGCATCTCTCCATCCATGTGTTTACCAGAGAATTCAACAGCATATCGGGAGGAATACGGTATGAATGCAGGTTGTTGCACTAAGAGAGAGAGATAAGGGATTGGAGAATAGGATGAAAAACAAGAGAAAAAACGGTTTGAAGTGGATACTGGCAGTATGGTTCTGTGGTATTTCTGCAATGGCAGATGCCCAAGTGACAGAGAGCCTGAAAGCTATCGGAATGGAAAATATCCGATGTGCACAGACACCGGGAATGACCACTGTAAGTTTTGAGAACAACGTATATAGAAGTACCTACACCGGAGTGGGCAAAGCCATAGATGCCTGCTTGGGAAGCAAGACGAAGGGCGATTTGCAATTGGTGGTACTGGAAAACCGGATTCCCAGGCTTTGCATCAATCTGCCGGATACACTGACGGCAGCATACAGAAACGGAGAAATCAGCCTGACACAAGTATATCAGCAAATGGGAATTACGGTAGATACGGATCCTGCCATGAAGGCATTGAAAAATGCCGGTCGGGAAGAAGCGCCGTCTGCCTGGAAGGTGGATTTGGTGGTATATCCCGATTTGTTTTTGGAGAACAATACGTTTGACGAACTGTATACGTATGCCATCAACCTGAATCCGGCTGTGGAAATGGCTCTGTGGAAAGGCGGGAAAATGACCGCACAAGTGATACTGCCCGTAGCCACCAACCTGAGCGGAGAGATGAACCGGATAAGACCGGGAATCATCGCTTTATCTCAGGAAGTACGTTTCAGGCATAATATCTTCGGGAAAATGACGGTGGGCAACTTTACCAACAACCGCTACGGTGCGCAACTGGAAATAAAATACCGCACCGACAACGGACGCTGGGAACTGGGCGGAACGGCAGGCTCCACCGGTTTCTCCGCCGTCACCCGGGAAGACGGATGGTATATGGGCAGAAAACAACGTATCAATGCCTCGCTGAACGCTTCGTACTACGAACCGCACCTCAACTTGCAGTTCGACCTGAAAGCAGGGAGGTATATTTACGGTGATTATGGAGTGAGAGGAGACTGTACGCGGCACTTCGGAGAGTATGCCATCGGCTTGTATGCCCTCTGTACGGACGGAGAGATAAACGGAGGATTTCATTTTGCCATCCCCCTGCCGGGGAAGAAATGGAGTAGAAAAGGATTCTTCAGAGTAAAACCGGCTGACTACTTTGCATGGGCATACGGCATGGTGGCAGATGGAGAGTACATAGAAAAACAACTGGGAAAAAGTTACAGTACACGCCCTAACGAAAACCGGAGCAGCAACTTCTACCAGCCGGACTATATACGCTATTTCCTTATAAAGGAACTGCAAAAAGAAAAATCGGAATAAGTATAATTTAAACAGATTAGTTTTATCAAATGACGAAAATTATGAAAAAGAAAAGTTTATTTTTAGGAGGTGCATTGATGTTTGCAATGACCTTCAGCACAACAGTCCTTACATCTTGCCACGATGACGACAAGAAGTATGAAGAAGTGGAAGACCCGCTGAGAAGTCAAACTGCCTACTACATTGCAGGTACCATTACCGATGCCAACGGTCCATTGGCAGGAGCCACCGTAAAAAGCGGCGAATACTCTGCCACAACCGATGCAAAAGGCGTATACTCACTGACTGTGAACAAAACCGGCATCTACACGCTCACTGTAACAGCTGAAGGACATGATGACTACGAGGCCACAGCAGAAATTACAGACGGAACAGCCAACCGCAGCCTGATGGTGGTAAATGTAAAAATGTCAACAACCATAGAATTCGGCGAGATGCAGAAGGCTGACGGAAGCACCATTGAGGTTCCGAAAATAGAAAATCCGGAAAAGGAGAATGCCGCCACCATCAACATACCCACTGGAGGTACGGAAGAAAACACCAAGATTGCAGCCGTCGTGTTTGAAGAGGCACGTGAGGCCAATCCGGCAACTTCCACACAACCGGAAGCATCAAAGGCTTCTGTAAATAACGTAGCCATCAAGACAGAGCCGGCTGACGCTGTTGCCAAGAAAGATATCATCATTGCCATTCCCAATCCGTCGACTGATGCCAACCTGGGCTATTTTGATCCGGAAAACATGGAAGTGGAATCCAGCGAGGCACCTGCAACCAGAGCCGCTGCTAAAACCGTAGGATTCAACAATAACAATTACATCATTACCATTCCGCAAGGCGAGAAGATAGCCGGCAAATATTCACCTAGAGTGAAATTTACCAAACAAGCTGCCGCCAGTGTAGTAGACGGCTACAACGAAGTGAATGGAAAAGCCGAGGTAATCAAGATTGAGAACAGAGATTACGATGCGCTGGAAAATATCACCCTGACCCTTAAAATCAAGAACGGATGGGACTATACCGTTTCTCCGGCTGAAGCGCTGAAAGCTGCAGGAGCATCCGATGCACTGGCCACATACATCAACAACTACATTGAAACTGAAGAGGGAGGTACGAACGGTTCTTATGAAATTGAACAAAAGCTGACTGCAAGTGTCAGTGGCAACCATGTACTGCTGTATGGCAGCAAGCGTATGGTACGCGTGAAAACATATACCTTTAAAGTAGTGGTAGGCAACCAGAGCAAAGACGTAAAAGTAGAGTTGAAAAGCTACACGGGACATCAGGAAGAATATTCAAACAATCCGGTCAGCCAGCACTCAGGCGGCACCACAGGCGGTCAAGGATAATTTTCTCCACAGTCTGAAACCAATAAAAGCTATTCATTTATGACCATAGCCGTTGATTTTGACGGTACCATTGTAGAACACCGCTATCCCCTGATAGGAGAAGAAATTCCCTTTGCCACCGCTACGCTGAAGATGCTGATAAACGAGCGTCACCGGCTGATTTTATGGTCGGTACGTGAAGGGAAGCTCCTGGAAGAAGCTGTGGAATGGTGTAGGAAACGGGGTGTGGAATTCTATGCCGTCAACCGGGACTATCCGGAAGAAGACATCGCACACACCGGTTTTTCACGCAAAGTAAAAGCCGATCTCTTTATCGATGACCGCAACCTAGGTGGACTGCCTGACTGGGGAAGCATCTACCGCATGATACATGACGGAGTGACCTACGAAGAACTGTTCCGCGAAAACAGTGAACCGGTCCGGCAGAAAAAGAAGGGCTTTTGGGCACGTTTGAAAAAATAATATCCAAATAAGATTTTTGACTTATGTCAATTCATAACCCGCAAAAACCTTCTAATTTTGTACTCGAAATAGAGAAAGATTAGTTTTTATAAGAGTAAAGAGATTAGTTTTTAGGGTGCACTAAAAAAATAGGCAATATCCACAACGGTTATTGCCTATTTTTATATATAGCCGGAAGCCAAGTACATCAATACAGACTTCCTTGACCGACTTCCGTAAAGAGCTTCGACAACTTCTCCACCACCGGTTTCATATAACGTTCTCCTTTCTCGGCAGAAGCTTTTTTGGGGTTCCCTACCCCGCTGTCGACTGTAGCCTTATCCCAATGGCGAGGAGCCCAGCCAACCTTTTCATTCAAGGAAGGAATGGCAAACGGTTTGGATTCCCCGTCACCGGCCTCAGCCAAATTCACCAGCTCGGGATGGTAATGCATCATAACGGAAGTCTCAGACTCGCCGGCATGGTCGTCGACAACAGCCTCAAAGTAGTCTTTGGGAGGGACGATGCTGAACCAGTCGGCAGCGATAATCAGAAAATCGGGATACACAAACGCCAGGTCACGAATCATTCCCTTGAAGTTGTTGCCGCCATGACCGCTGAGAATAATCAGCTTACGCATGCCTTGTGCATAGAGGGAGGCAACTATGTCTTCCAGAATGGCCTGCTGGGTGGAATAGCGGGTATGGATGCAGAACGGAAGTTCGCGCTGCCCCGGATTGTGTGCACCGAAAGGTACGGGAGGCATCACCATACAGCGTACACCGGAATTCTGCAAAGCCAGTGCAGCCGCATCTACGGCAATATCATGCGGCAGAATACAATCAGTGAGATAAGGCAGATGCAGATTATGGGGCTCCGTAGCTCCCCAAGGTAGGATGACAACGTCATACTTCACTCCTTTCACCTTTCCATAGCAGGAAACAGTAAGGTCAATTTCTCTTTTTTCCATGATAGTTTATTTTGGGGGTAAATCTTTACCGCAAAAATAAACATTATTCCGTCACATTGAACCTATTGCCGGCGATATTCTTTAGGTGACATACCGGTGTGATGCTTGAAATACTTGCCAAAGAACGACTGGTTGGCAAAGTGCAGCTCGTCTGCAATTTCCTGAATGCTCAGCTCGGAAGACTTCAACAAGGCTTTGGCTTCCAAAACGACGAGACTGTCAATCCATTCGCCCGCCGTCTTTCCGCTGATTTCCTTCACTACGGTGGAAAGGTGCTTGGCAGTGAGGAACATCTTATCAGCATAGTAGGACACACTGCGCTCTTCCTTATAGGACTCGGAAATAGCACGGATAAAGCGCTCGAACAAGTCTTCCTTCCTGCTTTTGGGAATGCGTTCCTGGATGACATGTCCTTGATAGATATTATATATCTCATAAAAAAGGGCCAACAGCAACCCCTGAGTGATTTCCTTACGGAAAGGATTGTCTTTCAGCTTCACCTTGCTCCAAAGAAAAGAGTGATACTCCTGAAACGATTGGGATTCCTCCGGAGTGATGTGAACGAAGGGCCGCTCCTTAATCATGAAAAACATAGGGAAAAGCTGTTGCATGGTAGGTATCACCATATCCATAAAATCCCTTGAAACAGCAATGAAAAGTCCGGAAAAATCTTCGGAGCGTTCCCGTTGCAGAACAATCTGGTCGGGAAGAATAATGCCCAACATACCTTCCCGCATTTCACATTGCTGCAGGTTGAGTTCCAGTTTGCACCACCCTTTCAAACAGACAGTCAGGCAAGCAGCATTCAAACGGGTGGGATAAGAGCTCAAAGGCATATCCTTGATGTCATTAAAAATAGCAAAATCATTGCCGATGAAATCAATCATCGGCAAATGATGTATCTGGGAAATGTCTACATTCCGTATTCTCTTAGTATCCATGGTTTTTGTGCTTTGGCGACAAATGTAGGACTATTTTGCGGAATTTAGCTCTAAAAATTCTTAAATGGAAACTTTTAGTTCATTATCTTGAAACCGATAAAAAAGGTTCTCGGCTGCGTCGGTCCGTAGAAATAACCCGCATCGCGGAATTCCCCTTTATCCAGGTCTTTCTGGAAACTGTTAAAGATATTCTGTACACCCGTATTCAACTGAAGCTTGATATGGTCGTGAAGCACAAACGTATAGTTCAACTTCACATTCAGATCCAGAAATTGGGGAGTATGCTCCATGCGGTCTGAAGTGATATTACAGAAGGCACCCTCGGGAGCATCTTCCGGTGCGTAGTGCGGAACAATCATCTTTCCCGTATAAGTGCCGGAAAGAGAGAGATCAAAATTCTTTACCGGTGCGGAAGAGAAAGTGAAGTACCCGTAATAATCCGGTGTACGGGGCATGCGCTTAGTGGTAAGGTCTTTTCCGTCCACCTTTGTCCAAGCTTCCTCATGGGTATAGCGGCTGCGCTGTGCCGTAAATCCGAGTTGGAACTGCGCCTCCTTACCATGGGCAATCCTCGCATCCAGATTGGCACCATATACACGTGCACCGTTTCCGTTGCGGCGCTCCTTAATAACATCCCCTACTTCGTTCTTGCCGATATCTTCGAGCACAAAGACATGGCGCAGGTCTGTATAGAAACCTTCCACCAGAATGTTTGCCTGCCAGTGCCCCAAATGGGCAGTCCAGTCTACCGAACCGCTGTAACTGTTGGAACGCTCTTCACGCAGATTGTCGGACAGTTTGATTTGGACACCCTTACCGCCTACTGCCGTTACGTGCAAGTCCTCATCGTATGCCTGCGGAGCACGGAAACCGGTAGAATAAGTCAAGCGTGCCTGAAAATCATCTGTCGGCTTGTAGAGCAGGTTGACGCGAGGACTGAAAATAAGCTTGTCAATCAGGTTGTGCTTGTCCAGACGGGCGCCGACCAACATGGTCAGTACATTCATTTTCCACTCATTCTGCACGAAAGCACTGGCAATGCGGACATCCTGCTCCATGTCACGATGATAGCCGGTCATAATGTCATGCAGGGAGTTGTTCTGATATTCCAGTCCGCCGGTGAAGGTAGCGGGAGCAAAGAAACAGTTGTCCATATTGCCTACATACATGCTACCGGCAACCCAAGTCAGGTCTTTCGTCTTGCCGTAAGCATTCATGTCCTTTTGGGCACCATAGTAACTGTTGCGGTCGGTGTGCTGGATGGAGGTGTAAGCTGAAATCTTATGCTTGTACTCTTTCCAGAATAAATCGTAGCTCACGCCTCCGCTATTGATGATATGCTTGGTCTGCTCGGTAATGTCCGTCTCATGCGGCTGCAAATCAAATTTATTACCTCCGCGACGAAGTTCGTTAGTAGTATGGTATTCCAGATTGATGCGGCTGAAATGCGTAGGACGGTAATAGGCACGGAAACCGAAGGTATTCATGTTCAGCTTGCCCAGCTCGGAAAAGCCATCGCCATCGCGGTCGTAGGGGTTACGGTTGCGGTAACTCTCATAAAGGGCAATGCCGTAGGAGTTATCTTTGGCAACCAGCGATACATTGCCACCCATATATTGCTCCCAGGACTTGCCGTCCATATTGGAGAACATACTCGATACCTGGAAGGAATTGTTGATGGGATCTTTGGTTATGATGTTGATGGTGCCTCCCACAGCATTAGCTCCAAACAAGGCAGAGCCTCCACCACGCACCACTTCTACCCGTTCAATCATGTTCACGGGGATTTGCTCCAGTCCGTACACACCGCTCAATGCACTGATGATGGGACGGCTGTTTATCAATATCTGCGAATACGGACCTTCCAAGCCATTGATGCGCACCTGGGGGAAACCACAGTTCTGGCAGTTGTTCTCCACACGCAAGCCCGACTGGTAGTTCAGTGTCTTGGCAAGGTCGGTGGAGTTGACCATCTCGAACAATTTGGTACTCATCACATTCACGACTACCGGAGCTGCCTTGCGGCTTACCTCGTTGCGGTTGGCAGATACCACCACTTCATCGGTCATAAAACTCTCCTCTTCCATCGGGAAATGTATGACGGCAGTAAAGTCCTTGCTCACCGTCACTTCCTTCTCTTGGGTCTTATAGCCCACGGCAGACACACGGAGCTTGTATTTTCCCGCCGGAAGCTTGCGGAACTCAAATTGTCCTTCTTCATTGGAAACCGTTCCCTGACCGCTGCCGATAATCAAAACCGTGGCATACGGTATATTTTCCTCCGTACCTTTCACTATCACATGGCCGGAAATCATATTGCCTTCCTTTATAGGATTTACGGCAAAAGCTACGCTGGCACTTACCACTGCAAGTACCAACGCCAAAATGTATTGTTTCATCAAATTAGCGCTCTAAATAAAAAAATAATTCAAGTCTGAAAAAAGATAATCATCTGAAATGCCGCACTTCGTTCACTGAAATGCCGGACATTCGAAATGCCTGGTATCTACATACAAAAAATCCAGGCGCTTTTCAACCTAATGACTATGAAAAAAGAGCGGGAGGAGCGCGAAGGGAAAGGGTACGTATCACTTCCCCCTTTACAGTAGGCGTTGCCGGTTTGGCTCTGAGCATGGCCAGCAAAGGACGCATCGGGTGCTGAACCTCATACACATCCACTCCGGAAGAGTAGAATGCCGACAAATGCCCGATGACCAGAAGGGAAGTCTGGGAGTGAGAGTGTGTGCCATGAAAAGGGTGCGAGTGCGTTATCATCACCCCATTCACATAATGGACGTGAGTGAACGCGGTGATGCTTGCCTGGTACATGATAAACAGTACCAGCAAGCTCAATGCGCCTATAATTTTTTTCTTCTGCTTCACGTCCAAAAACTTACATTATAGATTCTGAGCCGCAAAGATAGTGAATTATTCTTTAACTTTGCCAAACAAGAACTCATAATCACGCATGGAAGCCGGAGCCACCCATTCTTCGGGAATAAACTTCCACTGATTCAGCGCACGCGGTTCAATCACCTTCTTTCGCTCGATGTACTGCATCAGATAATAGCGTAAGTCCTTGTCCGTAGAGTGGATGATGCGCTCCTTCAATTCATCCTGCGAGATGCCGGAACCCTTTGTCAGCAATTCGCCGCCACCGTTTCCGCGATAAGAATTCACCGCTACCTTATACATTTTATCCATATCGAACGGGGTACCGTCTGCCATGCTGAGAATGGTTACCTTCTCCCCATCCGGCTTGGTCACATCCACCGTGTAGATAATACCCGCCGCAGAATCGAAGTTGAAACTGAAATTTTTGAATGAGGCCCTATCCGTAGCACCTTCGCGACGTTTCTCACGGAAGAGCAGGATATGGTCGTCCGGAGACTTCATCCGATTGGTCCACAAATCATACGACATCTCCAAGGCATCGCGTATCTCCTTTCCCGTCAGACGCATGGTGTAAAGCATATTTTCGTACTTATACAGATTGAACATATCGTTCACAAAAATGTCTCCTTTACGGATTTCCGTATCATAGGACAAAGGAGCCGCAAAAGAAATATCCGCTCCGCTGATTGCCAACTGCAATTCGTGGATAAGGTCTATAAAAGCGGAAGAGCCGAAATAGGCAGGACGTGTGGAGATGGTCTCGGTAAAGGAACCAATTTTCTTGGAAACAAAATTCTGCACAGCTTCATTTTCGGGGGCAAAGCGTTGCATGAACTCTTCGCTGACGCCGTAGTCTTGCGTATCGGACAGTATGCCGTCTATCTTCTTGTCTATAACTTTACCATCACGCAGTTTCAAGGTTATATCCACATTACTCACAACGACACCGTTGCTGGCAGGGTCCATCACCAGTACCGAGTCACCGGCTATGTTGCACACCCTCTTGCATTCGCGCGCATGGTCGTGCCCCATCAGGACAATATCGAATCCCGGCACGTTGCACGCCACTTCCACCGAAGCGTTTTCGCGATACTTGCCTCCCATCAGCTGGGCATCCTGGCCGGCATGGAACATACCGATAACCAAATCAGGCTTTTCCTGCTCACGGATAATCTTCATCCATTTGCGGGCAGTCTCCTCCATATCGTCGAAACGCAACCCTTTCCACAGATTCTCTGAAAGCCACACGGGAATGGCAGGAGTTATCATACCGAGAACCACAATTTTCACTCCGTCACGTTCCAGCACCTCATAGGGTTTGAAATGGGTTTCTCCGGTAGCAGTATCCACAATATTGGCACCCAATATCGGAAAACGGCAGTCACCTGCCCAACGGTCGAAAACGGTACGGCCGGTCTCTACGTCATGGTTACCCATATTACCGGCATTATACCCCATGAAATTCATCATCTCCGCTGCCAGATGAGGGGCAACGGTATCTATGTAATTATAATAATAGGCTGTGGGCTGTCCCTGCAGAATGTCACCATTGTCCAAGAGAATCAGATTTTTGCCATAAGCCTCACGTTCCTTTTGCACCAAAGCATGCACACGTGCCAGACTACCGGTTGCCTCCCGGCGGCGTATAAAGTCGTAGGGATAGTAGTTTCCGTGTATATCACTGGTCTGTACGACTTTCAGTTTCACCTCTCTTTCCTGCGCAGGCAGTATGCTTGTCAGGACAAAAATCCAGATAAAAAAACAACTAAATCTTTTCATTATATTTCCTTATTTCTTGTCGGTTCTTATAAGTTCATAGGATGGGTAAACATAAACCGCGCTCCATTCGTATAGGCAGGATCTATCCAAATCTCGCCGCCCCACTTCTCAACGGTCAGCTTACAGATGGACAAGCCCAAGCCGGTTCCCTGCACATATTCGTTCAGCTTCTCGAAACGTTCGAACACCCGTTTCTGTTTGTCCAATGGAATGCCGCAACCGGTGTCAGTCACCGAGAATACTGCAACATTCCCCGCCGTATCCGGCTCCAGCTTCAAGGTTATCGTACCTTCTTTTGTAAACTTGTCCGCATTGGAAAGCAGATTTATCACAACCTGCTGTAAACGCTGCACATCCGTCCGCATCTCCACTACCTCACGTTCACACTCAAATAAGAATTGATTGGTCGACCTGCGTGCCTGGGCCACGGAAGCTACTACCTGCTGGCATATCGCATTCAATGGAGTACGGATTTCGTGGCTCATATTGGCAAGGAAAGCACTCTTCAGACGGCTGGATTCTTCGGCACGGTCTTTTGCTTCGCGCAAGGCACCCTCGGATACCTCCAGTTCATCCTTCAACTTCTTTGTATGATAATAAAAGTAAAGGGAAACGAACAAACCGCCCAACAGCACCAACAGAACAGCACCGACAGACCAGATATGATACTTGTACTGTTCGTAGAAAGAAGGGGTTACGTTCAGCATCTTTACCGGCTGCGGAAGGCCGGTGATATTCAGTTTCTTTTCCTTCACAAGTTTACCGTCCAGTATGGTCTCATTCGGAATGATTTCCATATGGGTCTCACTATCCTGAGGGGTGGTCAGCAGGCGGTAGGACTGTCTTGCCATCTCCTTGCCCAAAGCACGGTAGGCAGGAACGACACCTGCCACAGCCCAATATCCCAAGCCTACGGAACTGAGCGAGAAAGTGGGCAAAGTGGGAGCTGCTTCCATCATGGCGTAGGTTGCATTCCGCATGAAGTAACCATCGTTCATGTCCACACGCCATGTCCCCATCAATATAGCTGTATTTTCCGGTAACTCATGCAATCTGTCACAAATGGTATATATGGTATGGACGCGTCCGTCCAGCAGAATCAGGTTGAGTTCCGGAAACTTCTGCATCTCCTTCACTACATAGGCTTGCATGGCAACGCCGCCATAACTGTTGTCTGAGACAAAAGCGATATTCTTGGTGCCGGGATACATCTGCTTTATCATATTGATGTTGGCCTCCACATCATACTCATAAACGAAGCCAGCCTTGATAGGCGAACTGGGGAAATCCGTGAAGAAGTCGACGGATTCGGGCATCCAGGTCTTTAAGTCGACCGTATCGCCCGGCAACAATATGGCGTTACGGCTGGACAATGCACTTACGACCGGAGTATTGCCGCGTATAGAGTCGGGCAGAGAAAGATAGGCAGCCCAAGCCTCCTGCCCAATAAGGACGGTCAGCGCCGGACTGTTATCGCCCTGGTATTTGGACAATAGCTCCACCATCCTCCGTTCCCAAAGGGGAGATTCGGAGAAGCTTTTGCAGTTCATGTTTTCCAATGCGATGGTGTTTGTCCCGCCCAGGCGTTGGAACTCCTCCATAAAGTCTGAGATGTTGCCGGAAGTACGGCCAGCATCCGGATTATAGGAGCTGATAATCAGTACCGGATGTTCTCCTGTGATAGAGAACACCGGTAACAGACAGCAGAATAATGCTATGATACATGACGATATGGCACGAGACACATCAGTCATTAAATTTGTAGTCGTTAATGCCATAAAGTATGGCGTAGGACTTTGCTAAATTTGCTTTTTCAAATTTAGCCATAAATGTGGTGTCACTCTCGGCATTGGTATCACGATGTTTTGCTTCGTTAAAGTCATAAATATCCTTCAGGCCTACGGGAACGCCCTCCTCATCAAAGAAGATTGTCGCACAGCCCAAGGCATAATCAAATTCATCATTCTCATAGAAAGAAATGGTTTGGGAATAATAGACCTTTCCTTTAATGATTACCTTCTGTGGGCCATGAAACAGCTTCTCGCTTGCCGCACGCGAGGCAACAGCCGCTTTCGCAATCCGCTCAAAGACTTCTGACGACACGGTCATAGTTTGACCTTTTTTTGTAAAATACCAAAGCAGGCATTGTTTTTCAAAATCGCTATTCACTTTTGCCATGAAATGCTTCAATACCTCCTCAAGGTTTTTGCCGAAATGTGTTTGAGCCTCATTTTCGGCTGCTTTCACTAACGTATTGATAAATGTAGTGAGCATTTTATCTAAAATCGATTGACCTTTAGCTTCTTCCATATTTATTGTTTATTAGTTCGTTATAGTTGACAAACTTCGCAATAATAAATGATTTTTCCAAGAATATGGGGTTTATTTTCGTACGACGATTGTTTTTCGTACTTTTGGCATCCATTATAAAAAGAGAGAACCGATGATACAACATTTCCACCGCATGATATCTGCCGCCCTCGGCATATCAGAGAAACAAATAGTACAGACCCTCGGATTGCTGAACGACGGTGCCACCATCCCCTTCATCAGCCGCTACCGAAAGGAAGTGACGGGAGGACTGGACGAAGTGCAGATTGAATCCATAAAGACCCACTACGAAAAGCTGAACGAAATCGCCAAACGTAAAGAAACCATCCTGAACACCATACAGGAACAAGGTAAACTGACCACCGAACTTCAGAAACGTATCGAAGAGACTTGGGACAATACCCTACTGGAGGACATCTACCTCCCCTACAAGCCCAAACGGAAAACACGTGCCGAAGCAGCCCGTCAAAAAGGACTGGAACCCCTCGCCACCCTGCTGATGCTGCAACGTGAGCCTCATCCGGAGGAACGCGCCGCCAATTACGTGAAAGGAGACGTGAAGAACGTGGAAGATGCACTGAAAGGTGCCCGTGACATCATAGCCGAGCATGTTAGCGAAGACGAACGTGCCCGAAACAGCGTGCGCAACGCATTTGCCCGCCAAGGCACACTGACCGCCAAGGTGGTGAAAGGCAAAGAAGAGGAAGCGACCAAATACCGCGACTACTTCGATTGCTCCGAATCGTTGAAGCGATGCAGCTCCCACCGCCTGCTCGCCATCCGGCGTGCCGAAGCGGAAGGCCTGCTGAAAGTCAGCATCAGCCCAGACGATGAGGAGTGCGTGGAACGGCTGGAACGCCAATTCGTACGGAGCAACAACCCCTGCGGACAGCAAGTGGCGGAAGCCGTGCAGGATTCCTACAAACGCCTATTGAAGCCATCCATAGAGACGGAATTCGCCACGCAAAGTAAGGAACGTGCTGATGAGGAAGCCATCAAGGTATTTGCCGAAAACCTCCGTCAGTTGTTGCTGGCTTCACCACTGGGGCAAAAGCGTGTGATGGGTATAGACCCCGGATTTCGTACGGGTTGTAAAGTTGTGTGCCTCGATGCACAAGGAAATCTGCTCCACAATGAGAACATCTACCCCCACCCTCCGGTCAGCAAGCAGAAAGAGGCATTTGCCAAGCTGCAAATGATGATAGAGTCTTATAAGATAGATGCCGTAGCCATAGGTAACGGAACTGCCAGCCGCGAGACGGAGGAGTTCTTGAAACATCAGCGCTTCAACCGCGACATACAGATATTCATCGTCAGCGAGCAGGGAGCTTCCATCTATTCGGCCTCTAAAATTGCACGGGACGAGTTTCCCGACTACGACGTCACCGTACGCGGTGCTGTGTCCATAGGCAGACGACTGATGGACCCGCTGGCAGAGTTGGTAAAGATTGACCCGAAATCTATTGGTGTGGGGCAATACCAGCATGATGTGGACCAAACCAAGCTGAAAAAATCACTGGACCAGACCGTAGAAAACTGTGTAAACTTGGTAGGTGTCAACCTGAACACCGCAAGCAGCCATCTACTGACCTACATCTCGGGATTGGGTCCGCAACTGGCACAGAACATTGTGAACTATCGCGCCGAAAACGGTGCCTTCACCTCGCGCAAGGAACTGATGAAAGTACCTCGTATGGGTGCCAAGGCGTTTGAGCAATGTGCCGGCTTCCTACGCATTCCGCAGGCAAAGAATCCGCTGGACAATACTGCCGTACACCCGGAAAGCTATTGCATCGTAGAACAAATGGCAAAGGACTTGGGTTGCAGCGTAGCCGAGCTGATAGCCAGCCGGGAGCTGCGTCTGAAGATTAATCCGAAACGCTACCTCTCCCCCACCGTGGGCATGCCGACACTGAAAGACATCCTGCAAGAGCTGGACAAGCCCGGACGTGACCCACGCGGACCGATAAAAATATTTGAATTTGATAAGAACGTGCGCACCATCAACGACCTGCGCGAAGGCATGGAATTGCCCGGCATCGTAGGAAACATCACCAACTTCGGCGCATTTGTCGATATAGGCATCAAGGAAAACGGACTGGTACACCTCTCCCAACTCGCCGACAGATTCATATCAGACCCTAATGAAGTAGTGTCCATTCATCAACATATACGCGTAAAGGTACTCAGCATAGATATGGACAGGAAACGCATACAGCTGACAATGAAAGGAGTGGAACAGAATTAGGGGTTAATGATTAGTGATTAATGACTAATACGGAAATCATTAATCACTAATCCCTTATAATAGTGTCTTAAGATAATTACTGTACCAAGCACTAAAAGTAGTGAACACAGAATAGAGCCTTCGAACCCGAAAGTTCCTCCATTTATCAGATTTTCTTCCGGAAAGTGAAGAATCAGCAGATTCTCATTGCTAAATTCATTTCCACTGACTTTATATCCCAAAACAGAACCTTGAATCCAGTTCCAGAACCAATGCAAGGCAATGGGAAAACAGAGGTTACGCGTGTATATATAGGAAGCTCCCAAGAAACAACCCGCCAGCATGATATTCAAAAACGGGACGAAGGCAAAGCTGGGATTGAAAAGATGCATCAACGAAAATAACACCGCAGAGATAAGCAATGCCACAAACTTATTGACGCCTCCATCCAGCATACGCCCTAAAATGAAACCGCGTCCAATAACTTCTTCCGTAACTGCCACTAAAAAATAAAGCAAAAGACTCGACAACAACGAAATGGGAGAAAACAAGACCCCTGCCACTTCCACAGCCCCCAACAATAAAGACAAGCCAAAACCAACTACATACAAGAACACGACAAACAAAGCTCCGTTCAGCAGGCTTCTGCCCCATCCCTTCAAAGACAAGCCCAAGCCCGAAAAAGGAAGCTTCCTGAAACCCAGCACCATACAAGCGGCAATAAGCCCACTGGCCAACATCAAGACTTCATTCAACATCATTAAATAGACGCTCATCCCACCAGCTTGTGTCTTCAACTCAGGGAAAGCAATCGCAAAAGGTATGGCAAACAAAAACAGAAAAATCATAAAAAGTACAGTAAACAGTACTATATCAACGAATGCCAGCCAAATACGTTTTGTTTTACTCATAGCAACACACTCTTCCTTCACCGTTTCTTCCGTCTCCATTTGTATCTCATTTTGATTAATATCCGACAAAAATAATAATAAAAAGAAAAAACTTCATGTATTCCTGCCGGTTTCTTCTTATATTTGAAAAATCAATCTGGAATCGACAAACATGAAACTAAGAAAAATACTTTTAGCCGTTGCCGGACTGGCGTTAATGCTGAATGCCTCGGCACAAAAATCCAAAAGATACTACGTGGCCAAACCTGGCACCCTGGTGGAACTGATGACAGAAGCGGAAGCCAATGAAATCACCCAACTGACCCTGCAGGGCAAGCTGAATGCCGTAGATTTCAGGCATCTACGGGATGAATTCAAAAACCTGCAACTGCTGGACATTTCAAATGCCTCCATCAGCATGTATGCAGGCAAGAACGGGACTTATCCAAACCGTTTTTATGTATATCCTGCCAATTGCATTCCGGCATATGCCTTCTGCAAGCAAATAGACGACAGTACATTTGTAGGTAAGGAGACGCTGACCAGGATTATCCTTTCCGACAAGACCAAGAACATCGAAGATGCTGCCTTTAAGGGATGCAAAAATCTCAAGATATGCCAGATACGGAAGAAAACGGCTCCCAATCTGTTGTCCGAAGCATTGGCCGATAGCGTTACAGCCATATTTGTTCCATTGGGATGCAGTGACTCCTATCGTACCAAAAAGAAATGGGAAACCTTTGCATTCATTGAAGGAGAACCACTGACAGTAAATGTGCAGATTGGTAAAATGGGCAGCCTTGCCAGCGAACTGTTAAGAGCCGGATTTCAGCCCAAAGACGTTAACTTTCTGACCGTTGAAGGAAAAATGGACGAAGCCGACTTCACATTGATACGCGACTATATGCCCAATCTGGTTTCCATCGACATGACCAACAGTAATGCCACTGCAATTCCCGACTATACTTTCACCCAAAAGAAGTATCTGCTGAACGTACGGCTCCCGCAAGAGCTTAGAAGCATCGGACAGCGTGCATTCAGTGGCTGCGGTCGTTTGTGCGGCACGCTGGTGCTTCCTGCTAGTGTAACCGCCATTGAGTACGGAGCATTTATGGGATGCGACAACCTGCGCTATGTGCTTGCCACGGGGAATAAGATTACCACGCTGGGCGACAACCTTTTCGGCGAAAGCCAAGGCAAAATTATATATAAGGAGAAACAATAACCCAGACTATTCCCCGCCTTAATAAGAACAAAGAGACTCTTTTAATAGCAAAAGAAGGTGTGTTAGAATGATTTTTAGCTATCATTCTAACACACCTTCTTCTTTTTTTCAATATCGCACAAGCCTTTATTAAACAAAAAAGATATGAAAGAAGAATCGTTCCATCATGGCAGAAATATTTTTTCACCACGGTGGAACGATTTTTTCCTCATGATGGAACGATTTAAAATATGCTTATTTAGTCCTTAGCTTCCGTTATCACTTTGTTGCGTACATACGTGCACGCAACTCCTTGATGTGGTCTGAAGTGATGTATTCGTCATACTCCATCATCTTGTCGATAATACCGTTCGGAGTCAATTCGATGATACGGTTGGCAACCGTCTGAATGAACTCGTGGTCGTGGGATGAGAAAAGGATATTGCCTTTATAGGTCTTTAGATTATTGTTGAATGCCTGGATAGACTCCAAGTCGAGGTGATTGGTAGGTGTATCCAGAATCAAGCAATTGGCATTGCGCAGCTGCATACGTGCAATCATGCAACGCATCTTCTCACCTCCCGACAATACGCTTGCTTTCTTCAGCACCTCCTCGCCGGAGAACAGCATACGTCCCAGGAAGCTCTTCATATAGACTTCATTGCCTTCACCGAACTGGCTCAACCAGTCCACCAGATTCAGGTCTGTATTAAAGAATGCAGTATTGTCCAGCGGCAGGTAAGCGGTGGTGATAGTCACACCCCAGTTGAAAGTACCTGCATCCGGTTTCATATTCTCGTTGATAATCTCGAACAGGGCGGTCATGGCACGCGGGTCGTGCGAAAGGAATACAATCTTGTCTCCCTTCTCTACGTTGAAGTTGACGTCGCGGAACAGCACCGTACCATCTTCCAGCGTTTTCGTCAAACCGGAAACTTCCAGAATCTGATTACCCGGTTCGCGTTCGGGCGTAAAGATGATGCCCGGATACTTACGTGATGACGGCTTGATTTCTTCTACATTCAGTTTTTCCAACATCTTCTTGCGGCTGGTAGTCTGCTTGCTCTTTGCCACATTGGCACTGAATCGGCGGATAAACTCTTCCAGCTCTTTCTTCTTCTCCTCGGCCTTTGCCTTCTGGTTCTGCTGCTGACGGAGCGCCAGCTGGCTGGACTCGTACCAGAAGCTATAGTTACCGGCAAAGAGGTTAATCTTTCCGTAGTCGATGTCCACCGTATGCGTACAAACGGAGTCGAGGAAGTGACGGTCGTGGCTTACCACCAGCACCGTATGCTCAAAGTTGGAGAGGTACTCTTCCAGCCAAGTCACGGTCTCCATATCCAAGTCATTGGTAGGCTCGTCCAGCAGCAAGTTATCAGGATTTCCATAGAGAGCTTGCGCCAGCATGACACGCACCTTTTCTTTGTTGTTCAACTCACCCATCAACAGATAATGCTTGTCTTCCTTGATACCCAAACCACTCAACAAGGCGGCAGCATCGCTTTCGGCATTCCAGCCGTCCAGCTCGGCAAATTTCTCTTCCAATTCGGAAACCTTCAGTCCATCCTCGTCTGTGAAATCCTCTTTGGCATACAGCACTTCACGCTGCTTCATGATGTCCCACAACACCGTGTGTCCCATCATCACCGTGTCCATCACCGTAAAAGCATCCCACTTAAAGTGGTCCTGGCTCAAAACGGAAAGACGCTCTCCCGGAGCCAGCATGATGGAGCCCGTCGTAGGGTCCAGCTCCCCGGAAATCGTTTTCAGGAAAGTAGATTTTCCGGCGCCGTTGGCACCGATGATACCATAACAGTTACCACTTGTAAACTTCAAGTTTACGTCATTGAACAACACTCTTTTACCAAACTGTACTGAGACATTAGAGACTGTAATCATCTTTATATTTACGATTTATTTATTTACAATTTACTATTTAATACCTATTAGTCTGCGAATTGCGAGTGCAAAGATAGTTATTTTTCCATGAATAGACACAGAGAAGCGCTGTCAATCTGACATAAAAGTATTACCTTTGCAGCGTTTTCGGCAAAAACATCCGTTTTGGCAAAGTTTTTGTTGGAGCACTGATATCGTATTAACTTAAACCCTTAACAGCAATGAAAGCAAAATCATTTTACAAGAATAATAAGCATAACAATATGAATCCGAAAGAAAAAGAAAACAACCAGGAAGAGGAGCTGAAAACTCAAGCTACTCCTAACGAATGTGACGAAGAAACCGTAGGACAAGAAGTTTCACAAGAAAACGAAGCTCCCCTAACAGAAGAAGAAAAGCTCGCCCAGGAACTGGAAAAGGCCAATGAACAGATTGAAGAGCAGAAAGACAAATATCTGCGCTTGTCTGCCGAGTTTGACAATTACCGCAAACGTACCATGAAGGAGAAGGCAGAACTCATCCTGAACGGTGGTGAAAAGAGTATCAGCAGTATCCTACCCATTGTGGATGACTTTGAACGCGCCCTCAAAAACATGGAGACAGCTACCGATGTAGCTGCCGTAAAAGAAGGCGTTGAACTTATCTACAACAAATTCATGTCTGTATTGGGACAAAACGGCGTTAAGGTGATAGAGACAAAGGAACAACCGCTCGACACAGACTATCACGAAGCCATCGCCGTGATTCCGGCACCCAATGAAGCACTGAAAGGCAAAATTCTGGACTGCGTACAAACCGGTTACATCCTAAACGACAAAGTGATCCGTCATGCCAAAGTGGTAGTCGGAGAATAACATAAAACTGTATGGAAAAAAGAGATTACTACGAAGTATTGGAAGTCGAAAAGACAGCAACGGTAGAAGAAATAAAGAAAGCCTATCGCAAGAAAGCCATCCAATATCATCCGGACAAGAATCCGGGCGACAAAACAGCCGAAGAGAAATTCAAGGAAGCGGCAGAAGCATACGACGTACTAAGCAATCCGGACAAGCGTGCCCGCTACGATCAGTTTGGTCATGCCGGACTGGGTGGTGCCGCCGGTAATGGTGGTCCGTTCGGCGGCTTCAGTGGAGGCATGTCCATGGACGACATCTTCTCCATGTTCGGTGACATCTTTGGCGGACACAGTGGAGGTTTCGGCGGTTTTGGAGGTTTCGGCGGAGGCGGTGGAGCACAACAACGCCGTTACCGTGGTTCGGACCTGCGTGTCAAGGTGAAACTGAACCTCAAGGAAATCTCTACCGGCGTGGAAAAGAAATTCAAACTGAAGAAATACGTACCTTGTACCCACTGCCATGGCACTGGAGCCGAAGGTGACGGTGGTTCAGAGACCTGCCCGACTTGTAACGGCAGCGGCACGGTAATCCGTAACCAGCAAACCATACTCGGCACCATGCAAACAAGAACCACCTGCCCGACGTGTGGCGGTGAGGGCAAAATCATCAAGAACAAGTGTAAGGAGTGTGCCGGTGAAGGCATTGTATACGGTGAAGAAGTAGTAACCGTAAAAATTCCGAAAGGCGTTGCAGAAGGTATGCAACTCTCTATGGGAGGAAAAGGAAACGCAGGCAAGCACAACGGCGTGCCGGGAGACTTGCTGATTCTTGTAGAGGAAGAACAAGACCCGAACTTGATACGCGATGAAAACGACTTGATTTACAATCTGCTCCTCAGCTTCCCGACAGCAGCCTTGGGTGGTGCGGTAGAAATTCCCACGATTGATGGAAAGGTGAAAGTAAAAATTGACTCAGGTACGCAACCGGGAAAAGTGCTCCGCCTGCGCGGCAAAGGTTTACCCAACGTGAACGGATACGGCACGGGAGATTTGCTGGTAAATGTCAGCGTATACGTACCCGAAACGCTGAACAAGGATGAGAAGAAGGCGCTGGAGGAGATGGAAGAATCGGATAACTTCAAGCCAAATACTTCGATTAAGGAGAAAATATTCAAGAAGTTCAAGAGTCTGTTCGACTGAAAATATGGTGCATAAAGAAGCCTCCCGGTATACAATAAAAAATATCGGGAGGCTTTCCTATGTTTTTTTATCGGGAAAATGTTAAAGTTCCAACATCCGCTTCATAAAAGCCTTTATTCCTTCCGTATCAGAAGTCTGAGGAGCCCACGAAGCCAAATCCTCTGAGGGTAGAGGCTGATATGGGCCTTTTTTAATTTCAAAAATAACGGTACCTGACTCCAAGGCAATAATACTATGCCATGTATTAGAAGGAATTTCCAGACCATATTTACCTTCCGAAGGATTGAGGCATACCTTATCTGTTACATTACCGGCATCATCATAAAAAAATGCCAGCAGACTTCCACGCAAAACCAGATAAGTTTCTTCCTTACCTGTATGACGGTGAGGAGGAAGATAAGTTCCCGGTTCCAAAGCATTCAGCAACCGATGAATAGGAGCATCCATAGACGCATGAAAATTATAATTCATACGTAAACGGGAGTTCTCCTTAGCTCGTGAAGTAACGGTATCCAGCAGCTCTTCTGTTATCAGCTTCATCATAACTTCAGCAATTGGGCAAACTTGGCAGGAAGTTCTGCTTTGCCCGCCTCAATAGACAAACTTTTTCCTTCATTATCTACTAATATAGCAGCCTTCTGCGAGGAAGCCAATGAGGTAACTTCCGACACATTACCGGCAACAAACAAACATCCGGAAAAAAGAGGAGTAATCACCTTTCGGGTATGCCCTTTCCATTTTACAAACACAGCCTGCATCGGGCAATATGTAGTATATCCCGCAGCATTCAAACGCTGCATCAACTTATGTTCAGACTTGGGTGCTGTGTACAATGCATGCCAGCACATCATATCATTATCCGTCATCATATTGTTTGCTTTTTCCATCCCTTTAATAAATCTTTTACAAATAATATCCATCCCACACTGCCGACACCTGCCAAGAACATGAAGCCGATCAAAATCATCAATTTATTGGGCTTTGCAGGCTTCAAAGGTACCGTAGCCGGCTGGACAACCGTATATACCGGTGTAATCTCCTGCACCTTAGCTCTTGCCATCTGTAATTGTTGAGACACTTGTGTATATACTTGATAGGCTAAATTCATTTCATTCTGTAAACGCTCTTGCTCTGCGCGATAACTCAGCAATATTATATTCTGGTTTGCATCTACAAAATTTGCGTATTTCTTCTGGGCAGACTCATAACTGGCCTTTGCTTCTCCATAAAGTTTTTCGGTAAATGCCAAATCATGACGAGCCTTATTAGTCCGATAATCTGTGATGTAGTTCTGCAGGCAATGCATCACGGTATCCGTCAGCGAAGCAGATATCAAAGGATCCTGCATAGTAACAGACAAGGTTGTCACACCTGTCTTTTTGTCTACGGAAACAGAGATACGTTTACTTAAAGCATCTGCAATGGCAGACTCATCTCTAGTAAGACGAAAAGGATCCAGCTTTGCATCCCCCTCTTCCGGTTCATCCTTAAACAAAGACAATGTCCATCCTAACACCTTAAAAGGAGCGGAGAAAATTGCACTCCACCAAGGAGAACGCTGTTCCTCTTTCAAATAAGCATACAGAGTTGTGTCTACTTTTGCTTTCTGATCCTTGACTTTAACATCGAACAGTTCAATCAGAAAAGGAGTAGAACTTACAATATCAGGATAAAGTTCGGGTGACAAAGCATCTTCACCAGAAGAAGTACCCAAATTGATGCCCGCCATGGCTGCAAGGGCTCCCATACTTCCGCCACCAGATTTACCACCACTCTCCGGAGCCAACGTCACACTTGTAGAATACTCCTTAGGAATACTAAATGCAACAACCAGTCCAACAAGGGCAGCGATACCACACGCCTTAAAAACCAATTTGCGACTAGCCCATACTTTCTGGGCCAGTTCTATCAAATCTATTTCTTGTTCCTCAGGTTGTGGAGAGGTTATGTTTTGTATTTTTTCTTCGCTCATAATTCAAATTACTTAAAGAGATTAACCATAGTCGCAATCATCGCTGCAATAGAAGCTGTCGTACTTCCCATTCCCAGAATTTCAGTGGTAGTCATCTTCCTTTTCTGTTCTTTACTTGGAACAATTATTTCACAACCTGGTTCAATGGCTTTCTTGTTTCCTGCTCTTAAACGAGAAACTGTACTATTCATGTATATTACATAGGCCTTGCGTTTCTTGGCGTCATTACCAAAACCACCAGCCTGGTTGATGTAATATTTCAAGCTTTCACCCTTTTTATATAAAACTGTATTCGGATACATTACAGCACCGTTGATTTTCACTGTACTTACGTACTCCGGAACAAATAATACATCTCCCTCGCGAAGCACCATATCAGCATCTGAACCAGGATTTTTCAAGGCCTCTCCCAGATTTATACCTACAGAATAGGTATCGGACAAATCCAATCTTTTTACAGATATGGAATCTCCGCCTCCCGCTTGCGCCATACGCAGAGCATCTTCCTTACGGCGGAATTCTTCTTCGGTCATCCTACGTATAAGACGCGCTCCTTTTATATAAGCATCGGGAGTTACTCCACCAGCCTTAGCTATCAAGTCACTCAAACGTTCATTCTTTTTCGATAGTGCATAATTACCGCTAAAAAGGACTTCTCCACCCACCATAACATTCTGTTGTTTAAAATAGGACGGACTCTTACGAACATAAATTTCATCAAAAGGCTCAAGATGGAAATCCTGGCTTCCTTCTCCCACCAATAAGCCATCTTTCAAATCAAAAGAGAAATTCTGGCCTACTGTAGTACTGAAAGATGTACTCTTCGGATCTTTCATGCGCCGTGCAACTTCAACCTTTGTTGTAGCCGCCGCCTCCAACAAGCCACCAGCCTGCAACACCAAATCCTCTACTGTCATTTTATCAGAATAGAGATATGTACCCGGATTGGCAACTTCACCATGGATGGTAAGTGTAGCTTCTTCCTTCAAGTCATGAATACTTGGAATATATAAAATGTCATTCTTCTGCAAAGGAATATCTGCAGCTGTCCCGTTCAGCAAACCTTTCACATCTACTTGTATAATCTCATGCGACAAGTCTTCAAGCTCACGATCGATTATAGCACGGTTTAAGAATGCATCTCCGCGAAGTCCTTCCGCTTTCTTAATCAGCTGCTTCACTGTATTCATCATACCGTCCAACTGGTACAAACCTTCACGATATACAGCACCGCGGACTTCCACACGATTCTCAAAACGCTGTAAAACGGAATCAACCGTTATCTTATCACCGTCATCTACGCGGAATACGGAATAATCCATCTCATCCACATTATAAATTTGATGCTCACGTCCACTTTTACGGATTATACGTAATGCTTTCTTATAAGCATCACCCGTAAAACCACCTGAATACTTCAATAATGTACCTACGGTTTCAGTGGGTTTCATTTCATAAAACATCGGACGTTTTACCTTACCTAATATCTGTACCAGGGACTGGTAAGGATCCACAAGAATTACATCACCATCCTGCAGACGGATGTCATCTTTCATTTTTCCTTTCATAAGTAAATCGTAAACATCCAAATCCGCTATTGTATTTCCATTGCGAATCACTTTAATACTGCGCAAACTACCAATCGGATTCACACCACCTGCACGATATAAAGCATGAAATACGGAAGCAAATGATGAGAGGGTATAAGTTCCGGGCACCACAACTTCACCCATAACGTTTACTTGAATAGAACGTATTTCTCCTAATGTCAGTTTAACTTGGGTAGACGGAACATTTCCGGTTACTCCAGAATATATTCTGGCAAATTCTTGTTTCAAATAATTATTGGCTTCCTTTACAGTTTTGCCACTCAGATAAACCGGTCCTAAATTATTCACAAGAATACTTCCTTCCGGAGAGATTGTTTGTCGAATCGTTGTTTCAGAAGCTCCCCACACATCAATAATCACCTCGTCACCAGGCCCCAGACGATAATTCTCGGGAGTAGCAACATTCACATTGGGTTCGAAAGTCAAATTATCGTTAGTAAAAATATTATGACCATAAATTTGCGAAGTCGGATCCTCTGTTTCCTTCTCTTGAGACAAGGAACGATTATCCATCATTTGTAAAGAATCCCCTGCAACATCCGTTTGTCTGGCAGAATAAGTTTCCGAAGTTGTACGCAGCCCTTTGACTACGCCACTCATTTCACCACGTTGACGAGAACGCTTCTCATCTTGGGTATTGCTCTGCGGACTTCCAGATTTAGAGTTTTCATACTTTTTCTGAATTCTTTCAACTTGTTCCTTTGTCACTCCCCGCCGCATTAATTCAGTAGTAATCTGCTTTTGATTTTTGCCCATCTGCTGAGCGCTTTTTACATACTGAACAACCTGATCATCTGACATCTGCTGAGCAAAAGCTACCCCTGACAAAGTAAATACCAAAAAGAATAGTGTTATTAATCTACGCATAAGATATTCTGATTAATCTTTTGAGTTCTTGTAATAAATATAAATCGGGCACAAAGGTAATATATTATTTTTATAATATACATTTATTCCACCTCTAAGTTTCAGAAAAAGCATTAAAAAGCTGTCACTTTCACGTCTTTTCATTGGGTAGAAGAAAGCGGGAAAATTGGCACTATTTTTTTCATTAGTCCAATCAAAATAGCCTTTTTTTCAGTATAACTATATTGCACCAAGGCCAGCACTTCTTCCCGCACATGTTCATAATCATCAACAGATGGCTTTTCACGCTTTATCTTTTCACTGATTACAGAATCCAAAAGTCCATCCCCAGGCCCTCCCACAATGTACACTTCTCCCCCATCCCCCATGACTCCCACTTCCAGGGTGAGCATACAAGCTTCAGACATGGTAATCAAACAATGAGTATTCGTCGGATACACCTCACCCAAACGTACTATGAACATATCAGTTTCCCCTTTGTCGCGTTTCAACCTGCAATCAGATGACTGCACATATATTTCCGCCACACGCTTACTATATTCCATAGCATTTTCCGGATGACGTGCATTAGCAGCAGATATCATAACCATACGGGACACTCTATACTTTACCGCCAGGTCTGCAATATTCACTGTCCCCGATATATTCGTTTGAATTGCCTCCGACACAAAATCATCCATCAGTTGTACATGCTTATAAGCAGCAGAATGAAAAACAAGTTGAGGACGTGTTTCTTCAAATATAGCCTCCATACGCGTACGGTTAGCAACATCTGCAACCAATACACGGACCTCCAGATTCTTCCAATGATCAGACAATTCCAACTGTACATCATACAATGGGGATTCTGCCTGATCTACCAGAATCAACTGATAAGGATTCAGTGTAGCCAACTGGCGGACGATTTCCCTTCCTACAGCTCCCGCCGCTCCCGTAACCATTACTCTACGCCCCTCGATATGGGCCGTAATTTTACGCACGTCAACTTGTACCGGTTCTCTACGGAGCCAATCTTCTATTTGAATGTCCTTTATCAGTCCATCGTCCATACAATCGCTTAAGGGAGGAACGGTCATTACATGAATATCATGAGAGAACAGTTTATCCAGCATTCCGGAATTTTCCAAATCCGACACCTTGCTTGGAGAGATAATGATTGTATCCACTTTCTTTTTCTTTAGACAGTCAAACAGCTGCTCATCATTGGGATATACCCTGCATCCCATCGTATGTTTACCTATCATATCAGGTTCGTCCGAAATAAAGCCACGCAGGCGATAATGATTATTACGACTAACTCTCAAGGATTTTGCAACATTGACTCCAGTCCCATGGAATCCATAAATAAAAACATTCACGCAATGACGTGCATCAAAAGCAATAGCTTCATAAAGCATCTTCACAGCAATGCGCATACAAGCCATCAGAGAGAAGGTGAACATATATGCCATAAACAGAATGCTGTTCGGCAAAGTTTCTCCAAGCCCCGAAACAGACCAACAGTAATTCCCTAAAAACAGTACAGCATAGCTTATCGTAAGACTCCAAAGCACACGATAAATATCCACAAAAGAGGAAAAACGGATAACACCCACATAAGTACGGAGAATATGAAAGAAACAGACATTACACAAGACAGCCAAAATGGTCAGCCATACATACAAAGAAATTTCATAAGATACGGACGAAAGCCTATATTGCAAAAAACATGCAGAAAGCATGGAAATCACAACGATAATTACATCTACCAACAACACCGTCCATTTGTACGCTATGCGTGAAGAAAGATATTTATAATAGATTCTTAAATTCATAATCAGTATCAGACTTATTTGCTATAGGACCTACGACAAAGATGCTTCTTTTCGTTTTATTATCCAATTTTTATGGCAATAAAGTTCAGGACATTCAAATAGAAAATTATCCCACTAAAATATTTCTAAAAAAAACAGAGATTCTTTTTGCCTTTTCAAATAAAGATGTACCTTTGCACCCCGTAAACAAAAGCTTATTGCCGCTATAGCTCAGTTGGTAGAGCAACGCATTCGTAACGCGTAGGTCGCCAGTTCAAGTCTGGCTAGCGGCTCGATATTCAAGCACTGATTATCTGGAATAATCAGTGCTTTTTCTTTTCAAGAATTGTTAGAATAAAAAACGCTCTTCTACGAATATATTTGCATAAAACACAATGCCCTTCCAAACAGTTTAATCCATAGCCGCATAATTATCCCAAAGCAAGTAAAGCTAGTTTAAAACAGCACCATCTGATTACAATGATAACTTGAAACATATAGGCACATTATTAAAAACATAATACACCTTATATTATACATAGTAATTCCCAATATTTGCGGCAACTTTTCAATAACCCGATTTTTCAATCTTAAATAAAGGATTGAGGTGATTGAAGAACACAAGCCAAAATCAAAAGGCTACCATAGGTTTCTATAACATACTATAAAAAAATGGAAAGAATCAAGTTATTTACAGCGGCTTTGCTGCTGGCGGCTATATCCGCAGGAAATGATGTGTGGGCGCTTTCCGATTCAAGAAAGAAAGACACGCGTCCGGTAGAATCACCCCAATTCTTCAGTGGAAACGCCAACCCGCTGTTGGATTTCATTTTTGTGGCCGACCCGACATCGGTGGAATACAACGGAAGGCTCTATGTGTATGGAACCAATGACACCCAGCAACTGGACAGTGTGGGAAAATACGGCAAAAACACATACCAATACATCCCATTCACTGGTCATGCTGTCCACCGATGACATGGTAAATTGGACTTATCACGGACTGATTGACGTAAAGGCCCTCTCGCCATGGGGTATAGCCTCATGGGCGCCATCCATCGTATCGCGGGTGGAATCGGACGGTAAGACGTATGCTGGTGAGCCAGTTCACCCAAGGATTAGGCCACTGCAGGGCTCCTTTCGACCCGGGTGCCGTGATAGATGACGAAGGTACAGGATGGTTGTCATTCGGTGGAGGCGGAAAGAGGGAAGTCGGCACCGACTACATGCCCGAAGATGCCCGCATTGTCCGCTTGGGCAAAGACCTGATTAGTCTGGACAGCGAGATAGTAGAGATAAAAGCTCCCTATCGTACATGACTTCGCACACGCCGCTCGACACCGACAACTGGCAGTATGTGGACAACTATTTCAAGAATCCCGGAGACTATTCATATGATAAGCACTACGCATTCGACCATCACTACAGATTCTCTCTGAAAAAAGCATGCTCCGACTATGTAGTTTCCAATAAAAAATGTATCTTGCGGAGATTTATTAAATACGATATGAACATGAAACCCTATCTAATCCCCTTCTTTGCAACTGTTGCACTGACCGCAACCGCTCAACAAAAAAACGAGATTACCAGCGTCCTCGAAATACTGGATGTAACTAACGGTAACCGGACCGTCGTAAAAGAATTTCCCTACCGGATTGAAGCTCCCAATTGGACGCCCGACGGGCAATGGCTGCTATACAACAACGACGGAAAGCTTTACCGCCTTTCCCCCACCTCGCCTGCCGAACCGGAACTGATAAACACCGGATTTGCCCAAAACTGCAACAACGACCACGTCCTCTCGGCCGACGGACAGCAGATAGCCATCAGCCACGGGACAAAAGAAGACTATAAATCGCGCATTTATACACTTCCCATCACGGGCGGCACTCCCCGTTTAATAACACCTATGGCTCCCAGCTACCTCCACGGCTGGAGCCCCGACGGCAAAGAGCTTGCCTATTGCGCCGAACGAAACGGCAACTATGACGTCTATACCATCCCGGCGGAAGGAGGTGAAGAAACCCGCCTGACCACTGCCGAAGGTCTGGATGACGGACCGGAATATTCCCCCTGCGGACAATACATCTGGTTCAATTCCGTACGCACCGGACTCATGCAAGTCTGGCGCATGAAGGCAGACGGCTCCGAACAGACCCAGATGACCTTTGACGAAACCCGTAACTCCTGGTTCCCCCACATCTCCCCTGACGGAAAATCCGTTGTATTCATCACCTACTACAAAGGTGACCTGGAACCGGGAGAGCACCTGGCAAACAAGAACGTAGAGCTGCGCCTAATGCCCGCAAACGGTGGAGAACCCAAGACATTGTTAAAGCTTTTCGGTGGACAAGGCACCATCAATGTCAACTCATGGGCACCGGACAGCAAACGCATAGCCTTCGTCAGCTATCGAATTAACTGATATGACTTGATGGTTTTCACTCCATTTTTTACTAACTTTGCCCGACTAAAGATGCAGTAAAACAAAATGGAAAAGAAGAAAATCATTATCGGAACATTCGTCGCACTGATTCTTATTGGAGCAGCTTGTGCAGGAACAGTATACTACTATCTGTTTGCCCCGCAATTCCATCCGAAAAAGACAGTCTATATCTATATAGACCGCGACGACACCGCCGACTCCATATATAATAAGGTGGAACAACAAGGCCATCCTCGAAGCTTCACCGGCTTCCGCTGGATGGCCCAATACAAGAAATATTCCGAAAATATACACACCGGACGCTACGCCATCCGGCCGGGGGAAAACGTATATCACGTATTCAGCCGTCTGTACCGCGGATATCAAGAACCTACGAACCTCACCGTCGGCAGCGTACGCACACTGGACCGGCTGGCACGCAGCGTAGGCAAACAGCTCATGATAGACTCCACCGAAATAGCCGGATTGATGAACGACTCCGCATTCCAACAAAAACTGGGATACAACAAAGAGACCCTGCCCTGCCTCTTCATCCCCGAAACCTACCAAGTCTATTGGGACATGAGTGCAGAAGAGTTCTTCGAAAGAATGCAAAAAGAGCACCAGAAGTTCTGGAACCAGGAACGCTTAGACAAAGCCACCGCCATCGGAATGACCCTGACGGAAGTCTGCACCCTCGCCTCCATCGTTGAGGAAGAGACAAACAACAATCCCGAAAAACCAATGGTGGCAGGGCTCTACATCAACCGCCTGCACACCGGCATGCCCCTGCAAGCCGACCCTACCATCAAATTTGCCTTGCAGGACTTCGGCTTGCGGAGAATTACGAATGCCCATCTGGCAGTAAAGTCACCCTACAACACCTACATCAATGCCGGACTACCTCCCGGTCCCATACGCATCCCCTCACCCATCGGGCTGGATGCTGTGCTGAATTATACGAAACACAACTACCTCTATATGTGTGCCAAAGAGGACTTCTCGGGCACCCATAACTTTGCATCCAATTATGCCGAGCACATGAAAAATGCAAGAAAATATTGGAATGCATTAAACGAAAGAAAGATTTTTAAGTAATTTGCTGATAAAATAAAAGCAAAATCCTATATTTGCGTCAAATATTAATCCATGACTAACACTTAAATATTCAGATATGAGCAAGCAACTCTTACTTGGCGATGAAGCCATTGCACAAGCTGCATTAGATGCCGGACTTTCGGGTGTATATGCCTATCCCGGCACTCCTTCTACGGAAATCACCGAATATATTCAGATGGCACCGATTACTGCCGAAAAGAACATCCATAACCGCTGGTGCTCTAACGAGAAAACTGCGATGGAGGCTGCCCTGGGCATGTCCTTTGCAGGCAAGCGTTCACTGGTGTGCATGAAGCACGTGGGTATGAACGTAGCTGCCGACTGTTTCATCAATTCCGCCATTACCGGAGTAAAAGGCGGTCTGATAGTCATTGCTGCCGACGACCCCAGTATGCACTCTTCACAGAATGAGCAGGACAGCCGTTTCTATGGCGACTTCTCCCTCATCCCGATGTACGAACCAAGCAACCAGCAAGAAGCATACGACATGGCGTACAACGGATTCAGCTTCTCCGAACAGACCGGCGAACCCATCCTGATGCGCATGGTTACGCGCCTGGCACACTCCCGTTCCGGCGTAGAGCGCAAGGAGCAACAACCGCAGAATGAGATTTCCTTCAGCGAAGACCCGCGTCAGTTCATCCTCCTGCCGGGTAATGCACGCAAACGTTACAAAGCATTGCTGCAACGCCAGGACGAATTTATCAAAGCTTCTGAAAACTCCGCTTACAACAAATATACCGACGGCCCCAACAAAAAGCTGGGTATCGTGGCATGTGGCATCGGCTACAACTACCTGATGGAGAACTATCCCGAAGGTTGCGAATATCCGGTACTGAAAATCGGACAATACCCGTTGCCCAAGAAACAGCTGATGCAGCTGGTAGAAGCATGTGACGAGATTCTGGTACTGGAAGACGGACAACCGTTCGTAGAAAAACAGCTGAAAGGCTATCTGGGCATCGGCATCAAAGTAAAAGGCCGTTTGGACGGCACTCTTTCACGAGACGGAGAGCTGAACCCGGACAGCGTGGCACGTGCCGTAGGCAAGGAGAACAAGGCTGAATTCAGCGTTCCTTCTCTGGTAGAGATGCGCCCGCCCGCTTTGTGCGAGGGTTGCGGCCATCGCGACATGTACACGGTGCTGACCCAAGTATTGAAAGAAGAATATCCCACTTATAAGGTGTTCAGCGACATTGGTTGCTACACGCTGGGAGCCAATGCCCCATTCAACGCCATTAACTCTTGCGTGGATATGGGCGCCTCCATCACCATGGCGAAGGGTGCTTCGGATGCCGGCCTGCATCCTGCCGTAGCCGTCATCGGCGACTCCACCTTCACCCACTCGGGCATGACGGGATTGCTCGACGCCATCAACGAAGACAGCGATGTGGTGATTATCATCAGCGATAACCTCACAACGGGTATGACAGGCGGTCAGGATTCGCAAGGCACAGGCAAGCTCGAAGACATCTGTCTCGGTCTGGGCTGTGACCCCAAACACATGCGCACCATCGACTCGCTGCCCAAGAACTACAACGAGATGATGGCTCTGTTTAAAGAGGAGATAGACCATCACGGCTGTTCGGTGATTATTTCGCGCCGCGAGTGCATACAGACGGCTCGCCGTCATGCCGCAGCAAAAGCTAAAGCAGCAGCCAAGAAACAGTAACCCCAACCGCAAAACCACAATAAAAGATACTAAAGATGAAAACAGATATAGTACTGGCGGGTGTAGGCGGCCAGGGCATTCTTTCCATAGCCACCATACTTGGCGCAGCAGCGTTGCGCGAAAATCTCTACATCAAGCAAGCCGAGGTTCACGGCATGAGCCAGCGCGGCGGCGACGTTCAGTCGAACCTGCGTCTGAGCTCCAAACCCATAGCCAGCGACCTGATTCCGTTAGGCTGCGCCGACCTGATAGTAAGCCTGGAGCCCATGGAGGCTTTGCGCTATATGCCGTGGCTGAGCAAGAACGGCTGGATAGTAACCTCTACCCTTCCGTTTGTCAACATACCCAACTACCCGGAAATGGGCGAGGTAACGGCCGAGCTGGAGCGTCATCCGAACCTGGTGGCCTTCGACATGGACGAGGTAGCCAAAGAGGTGGCCACAGCACGTTGCTCGAACATGGTGCTTCTTGGCGCCGCCGCTCCCTTCATAGAGCTCGAGGCCGAGAAGATTGAAGAGGGCATCCGCAGCGTCTTCAGCGCCAAAGGCGACAAGATAGTGGATATGAACATAACCGCATTCCGCGCCGGTCTGAAGCTCACGCGCGAGCTGCTCAGCAAACGATAACCCCAAAAAGACGCAACAGAATGTTTCCCATAACAACTCAGCAACTTGACGAGGCCATCCGCGCCTGCGGAGTAGGTATGCTTACAGAAGCCACCATACGCCAGATGTGTTCTGTAGCCGCACAAGCAGAAGAGAGTGCCGGTGAACGTATGGTGCATCTGGAGATTGGAAATCCCGGCTTGCCCGCCTCTCATATCGGCGTGGAGGCCGAGAAAAAGGCATTGGACGCCGGCGTAGCCAACCAATATCCCAACATAGGCGGCATACCTGAGCTGAAGAGTGCAGGCGAACGTTTCATCAAGGCTTTCCTTGGCATAGACGTGCCCAAAGAGGGCATCATACCCACAGTAGGCTCCATGCAGGGCAGCTTCACGCTGATGCTGCTGTTGGGCCAGCGCGACCCGAAACGCGACACCAT
>OLXD01000089.1_pt1 | contig 55887 bp, 52 predicted proteins | sample 1673881 | NCBI WGS metagenome assembly OLXD01 (sample SAMEA103958131, study PRJEB25191) | human gut metagenome
GAAAATCATCAATAACTTATTGCATAAATCGAATATTTTAACCGTTCATTTTACGAGAATGACATCATCAATAAAGATAAACTTCTTCAGGACATCTACCTTGAGGAAATAAAAAACCAACCTAAAAAAATAGGGATAAAGATTTAGAGATAAATCTTGCTTTTTCATATAAATATCAGTATATTGGCACAAAAGCAAATTCTAATATGAAGGAAAGACTTCTTATAAAATGTGATACTACTATTTATGCAGACGAGATTACAAATCTGCTCATTGAAAATAACATTGTTTCTCGCCAGCATGATGAGGGGCAAGACCAAAATCCTGGTGCTTATGGTGCTATCACAGGTATTGCGATATATGTTTTCGAGAAAGATTATGAAAAAGCTGTTGAGATAATAAATCCTATTGTTGACAGTAGAAATAAATCTCATGTCTGGTGTCCTAAATGTGGAAGTTACAATGTGTCAGCCATAGCCGTAAGTAATAAATACGGAACTGCTATAGCATTATGGTGCATCTTTCTTTTTCTTATTCCGGGGCTTTATTTTGTTTGGGCAAATGATTTGGGTATCAGATCAACTATTGCCGATTATATAGCATTGTTTATGTTTATATCATTTCTTGTAGTTGCATTCTTGGGAAAAATTTCTAATGCCAATTATATATGTAAAGACTGTAATAAAAGGTTCCACCATAAATGATTTCCTGCAGTAAGCTCCACCGAGTTTAAAGTAATATACTATATCCGCTTCGTTATTCAGCAAACTTTAAAAAGACTTCAGCAGCGAACTGTTCACCGACCTATCGACCTCTCGTCTGATTTTCTTTGTTTTGTAACCAAAGTCGAAGGTATAAGCTAATTTGATGTGGCAGTACTGACCGCTTGTCCTGAAATCTTCGTCCGAATCATATGCATAGAGGTCATGCTGGAACGTTTTTCGAAACTTCCGGTCGGTAAACGGAGACACGACATTGACTTCCGCAAAGAAGTTTCCTTTGCCGTAAGTACACTCCAGACCGTAGTTGACGGGAGTCTCTTCTATTCCCAGCGAAGTGGTGTTGACAATCTTGTTTCTGAAATTGACGTAGGGCGAAAGACTGAAATCACCCAGGTAAACATTGGCATTGAGGTTGCCGGTCAGATTTCTGTTGCCGAAACCACACACGGAATGAACAGACGTATAATTGTATCTTATATCGCCCGACAGGCTGAACATCCGGTTGAACGAGTGCGAAGCCGCCAGTATGGCAGCATAGTAATGAATGTTTCCACGGTTTATAAACGACCTGACGAGGTAAGTATCCTGAACATAATAATCGTGAACCACCGGATTATGCTCTAGCTTGTACTGGAGAATGGCCGAAAGTCCGGTTTTCTTTATCTTACCGGAATAATACAGGAACGAATTGAATGAACATCCGCTCTTCAGGTTCGGATTGCCGGTCTGTACCAGATAAGGATTGAGTCCGATGCGTGCCTGATTGATGAGGTCCATGCCGTAATTATAATTGTTATAGGAGGAGGACCATAACAACATCCCTCCTTTCAGCTGATATTGAAGGTTCAGATTGACACGCGGCGACAGTTTGCTGAATTTTTCGCTGCCGTGAAGCCGGTACTGAAGCCAGTCCACTCCCACCCTTGACCGTAGTGACAGTTTCGGGCTAAAAGCATAATTATAGGAAAGGAAAGCCAGCGACTCATTTTTCCATAGTGACTGCCTCAGCGGATGGCTGCCCTCGCATTGCGAATGCTTTCCTCTGGACAGGTTATAGATGGCCGACATAATTTGTATTACATCACAAATATAGTACAGTTATAGCCTGCTCTTTCATTTCCAGATAAAATAAAAGAGCGGTAAACAGCTCTTATCACAAAGCCATTTATCGCCCTTCTTATGTAGTGTTCAGTTTATACTACTTTTAAGCTTCGTCCGGAATTTCTACATCCTCCAGTGATTCACCTTCTTCCTGAGAAGCAAGAAGTTCAGCTCTTACATCAGCTGCACTCTTAGTAATTTCTTCACACTCCGAGAAGTTGATTCCATCTACATTCGACAAGTCTACCGATGCATCCATAGGTAAACCTTCTTCGGTGAACGTATTCTGATAAGCACTCAAGACCTTCTTGCATTCCTTCATCAGTTTCACCTGTTCCTTTACAGCCTTGATATCGTTCATAGAAGCCAAAGCACCCGCAGCAGCACCTACGCCAGCACCAATCCAGGCTCCTTTCTTAGATCCTCCGAATTTTTTTCCCAATAAAGCTCCCGCAGTGGCTCCTCCGCCCACTTTCAACAAAATGAAAGCTCCGGATTTCAACGCCGAATTCAAATGCTTCTTTGCCGTATTGGGTGCACAAACTTTACCGTTTTTATCTATTAATAAGTACTTATAGCGTGCAGTACCATCTTCATTTGTGATTGCATTTCCCAATGAGTCTATTTCTGTAACTTTCTTTACAGAATAAGAAGGTGCTTTTTCAAGAAATTCTTTGGGTGAGATACTATCGTTCTCTGATTTCTGTTCTGTCGATTCTCCTCCCGTAACTTCATTCACTGTATTTGTTACAGATTCTACCTTCTCTGCTGCACTCTTCAATTTTTTCAGAAAACTTTGAGCAGACATATCTGCTACGCCCAAAGTAACAAATGCAATCAGAAATACCCCTTTTAAAAAATTCATTTTCATAATAATAAACAATTTAATTAATAATTATTTCACATACATCTTCAAACGAAATTGTTTTTCGATATATGTCCCATGCGCTTGATACATCAATTCATTCATGGTCATATATTTAATTTTAATATTACTGTCTTTACCTGGACGGAATAAAATTCCTTGAGGAAGACTTGTTCTATCCAGATTTATTTCTACCAGTCCTTGCTCATCAGATACCCCTACCTGAGCATAATCTACCCCATTTTTCTCTATTATTTTCTCAAACCTCCGGTCTGAAGAAAATGTATTAGAAGAAACGGGAAGTTCACCCTTGTAGGTCCAAACTTCTACACCAGGAATTTTATTTCCTTCATTCAGTGTTTTCCACTCTACAATCGTAAATCTGATTTTCAGAGGCATCTCGGCAAGCAGGTTCTCCATGCGTTCTATACGGGTGCGATAAAAATCATCCGGATTATAGGTATTCACCATCTCCATAAATTCTTTAGCAGCCGAGGCATAGCGAGCTACTTCTTCTTGCGTAGCATTTCCATTTTTTTTTAGCTCTGCTATTTTCTTTATAGAGCGGGCTGCTAAAGTCTCATATAACATGCAAGTGTCACACTGGGCTATAGACTCGCGAATGGCAGGACGCAGGCTGGGAATGATATCTTCGGAGTTCCATGCATCTTCATACGCTACGCGTGCTTCCTTGTATTTGCGCATGCCAAACAGCTTTCCACCTTCATTCATAAACGCACTGCATTGCGTAACATATACGTTCTTTTCTACCACAATAGGAAGAACGGCATAACATTTCTTCATACGTCCAGTCAACCCGCTTATATCGATGTTCAACCGGTTAGTTCCTTCCCCGTAAACCTCGACATTTACCAGTTCCCTGTACTGACTTTCAGCCTTTGCCAGTTCTGCCTCCAGTTCTTCCAGTTTATTCCAGACTTCTTCCGGTGCATTTTCTACCCTTGTTTTCGCATCCTGTGCCGCACAATCTTTTTTCAGCTTCTCAATATGCTGTAGTGCGTCGGACAACGAAGCCACCGGAATTTTTACGGTTATTATTGTCACGCTCGGATCTGCAGCACTCGGATTACTTTCAATTGTAGCACCCAGCTGCGGATGACAATCTACCTTCAAATCCTTAATGGTAGTGGTGAATTCCAGAACCGCCATCGATGCATCCATATAGGCATCATTTGCCTGAGTCTGTTCATCCGTCCGAATAGGATTCTGTACTTCTTCTATCTTATAAGCAATCAGGAAATTGGGTTGGATACGCTGTACAATTTCTGTTTTATACACATTTCCACGCCGGCTGATTTCAAATTTGGGCGTACGAGTTTCACCCTCTTTTATAATGACACAAAATTCATAATAACCGTCAGGGCGTTCCCCGTTAAAACGGATTGATTTATTTTTCACATTAGGCAAGGCTATAACCAGGTCTTTATGCCTGGACAGTAAAATAACCCCTCCGTCACCACCAAGATCCTCAAAACGGTCTTCAGTAGTACAGCGGCTGTTTGAGATATATTGATTTTGCGCTCCTAACGGCAACAATACTGCCATCAGGAATAAGGTCAGCAATACTTGTCTCATCTTATTCATACAAACTATCATATTAAATTACAGATCAAATGCTCCTAACGTAGAGATGTCATCATCCGGCTGCTGACGAACTCCCCCTACCCATTCGGGCTGCCAGGTGCGCACATGAATAATGGGATCTCTACCGTCTTCCGGGAATTCCCACAAGAGGAACAAGTAGCCTTTGTCACTATAGTTACTGGAGTTCCATTCCTGACGCAACCGCACACCGTACTTGGTCTTATCTACGGTAGACTGTGTAATACCGGCGCATCCTCCTTCTTCTCCATTTTCACCAATCTCGCTAAACTTCACATCAATCCACTTATTGCGTCTGAAAGCTCGTTTTAAGTTGCGGAGATATTGTTCCTTGGTCTGCTTGGTATATTCAACCTTCTGGTTCATCCCCCCTACATCACTCCGGCTGCGGGTTGTTACCACCTTACCCGTAATAATCAACGCATCGTCGCTGAATATTTTCTCAATATAATTAGAGTCACGCTGGTTATAGGCCGTACGGAAGCGTTCGATATATTGCATGATAATCATCTGCTTTTCCTTTTCTACCACACTTCCACAACGCTCCATACTTTCAGCCGTATGCGCATCCAACGCCAAGCGGAAATCAGTTATGTTACCTCTTCTGTCAAATTCTACGACAGCCTCTTGATAGGTTCCCACACCGAAATCTTCTCCCTCCGGCGTAATAATCAGTGGAATATGGCTCACCATCATGGTGCCGTCCTTGAATATCCAGCAACGTTCCACCACTTCTTCATCATCGCAATAAAATGGAGTAACTGCCCACAAACGCAACAACGACTTAAGCGAGAAATCGTCCATCGGGAATCCTTTAGTCGTCAAGATGGACTTAGCCTGCTGCGCACGGTTGATTTCAGTTAAAATAAGTCCTAAATTATGTTCCGCCTGACTCAAGGCCACCGGACGCTCTACGCCTTCATCAATGGTCAATGTCACAGAAACAGCCTTGGCCTCATTCACACACCACATCCACATGGAAACGAGTGCAATGCACACGTATAAAACCCTTCTTTTCATTATCGATATTTTTATCATTTCTATTACAATTCAAATCCAATAGCTCCGCATCCGCTATAATTCTTCACACCATCAGGTTTGTTGGTCTTCACATTCCGACGATCTGGGCCGGGAGTAAGAACAGCCACTACTTTTCCTTCACGATTGTATATAGCCAAATAACATTTATCGGGGTTGGACAGCGAAGCGTAACGTCCATAACTCTTTATTTTTCCCTCGGTCTTCATTTGCTGGATTTTCTCTGCCATGTCACCGTATTTTGTACATGCAGCTATTTGGCTTACCACTTCCGGCAACTGACTTTGAATGGATTCTTCTACTGGAGGAAGAGATTCGTTAGCTATAACGACCGCATTTTCTGCCGGGATAATGTCTTTTTTCTTTACATAGATAAACGAACGATACATGTTACTACCGCGAGGCATTGACAACATGGTCCACAACTCTTTCCGGTTATTCACCACGAAATTCGAGCTTTTCTTCAATTTTTTCTGTGTGGCTACCCACGCATTGATTTCTTCATACAGTTTACTCTCTGCATAACTTCGTGCGTCTGCCTCCGTTGGAGCGGTAGACTCCGCGTAAATATACGAACTGCTCTTCTTTACTTTATTGATTTGAGCCTTTATCTCATCCACATTGTCAGCAAATGCCGTAAAAAAAGGCAGACAAGCGACCATGAAGGTTAATAATAATCTGATATTCACTGTCAATTCTGTTTTATATTATTAATAAAAAATTTTTCCGTAATATTTTGCAGAGGAGTATAGGTATAAATCGTTCCTTCTACTTTCATTTCTGCCCCATCAAGAATTTTTAAGGGGAATTTCAAGCTCACAGTATGGTTATAGGCCATCTTCAGATTTACGGCAAAAAGTGTAGCCGTAATGTAGTCGGAGGTTCGATCCTTTATACCCAGATAAACTTTACAGTTTTCCATGCGGAAATATGCCAGCAGTTGCTGTAGTGTGATTTCTATCTGCGACTTATTATAACCATATTTATCAACGGTTAATTTCAAAGGTATATCCTTCTCAGAATGTCCGGTCAGCAAAATATTATTCACACTCTGCAAAGGTCTCGACACATCCTTCACAAGAAATAATGTTCCATCCTGCTCGTACAAATAAAGGTCAGACCGTATCTGGTCACTCAGATAGCAACCATTACTAACAATGAACAAACTATCAGCATGCGACCTGCGGCCTTGCAACCATTCCTTTGGCAACGTACCCTCTGTGGGCTCCAGCCTGGTTCTCCTCACATCACGTTCAAAGATCTGTTCCAGTTCCACGGCATTGGCGCCTGTAAACAACTGGTAATCGGCAGAAACCTGCAAGCGTACCTTTAAGCTGTCTTTTTCCCAGGCTACAGTATAACTCCGACGCTCTATCTCACTGACGGTACAATTTGTTTCCGGGTCTATATTACGAAGCATTGACACATTTCCTTCAATAAAAGTAACCCGTTTCCGGCTGGCTTCTTCGGCCTTGTCCACCCCTTCACGACGCACGTCCTGCTCCAGGGCATAACGTTCCAGAAAATCAAGTAAAGGACGGGCATCATGCGCCACAGCCCACTGAGAATCAAACAACTTATACCCGATATGAGACACGTCTCCATAAGCATTGGTTCTTACCCGCAAAGGTTTGCCGGCGTAATGCCAGGTAGAATCATTGTCCACATCTGCCTCCATACGGTCAGGCAAGTTTAGTTTCAAGGCTTTTGAAAGGGTTTCCAGACAGCGGGTATAAAACGACGGAGCTGCATCCACTTTAAAAGTGAATGCTGCTGCCGTCATCATAATCCATGCTATGTGGAAACGTAGACTCATGGCTTCACCACAGTTTCATTTCCATCATGCTTCCAATATCCCAGTCCGCTGATCTTACCATCACGGAATTCTCCTTCGAAGGTATCACCCGGATTCGCCACAAAATCTTTTGAAGATACAATCTTGCGACTGCTCTTGTAAGTCAATGTGCCATATCCGTGAGGCTTACCATTCTTAAGATCGCCAGTATAAGTGGCATAACCCAAATCGATGGTACCTCTACCGTTAATCACCACCGGTGTAGTGCTTGTTGGAGTGGTCTTCTCTTCCTTCACTTCAGGAGTATCGACTTTCATTGTATCTGCCGCCGGAACTACCACAGGAGGAACTTCCAAGGAATCAGGTTCTGCAACATCAGGACCTGTATTGCCGCTCATGAAATAATAGCCGCCACCACCCAGGGCTGCAAGCACAACGATTCCCCCTACAATCAGGCCCAGCTTACTCTTTTTGCCACTGTCATCAGGGTCCTTTTTAGAGGATTTGCCTTCTTTCAAGGGTTGATGACACAAAGGGCATTCAAACTCGCCTCCGGGTTCTACTTCTACTTCTTTCTTGTAATTGTCACAATCGATATTTACACAAATTCCTATTTTCTTTGCCATAATCTTTTTTTAATATTAAGTTTAGTCAATCTTCAAATCATTATCACACAAGATTTCTGCCGCTCTGTTGAATGCCACAAATTCCGGATTATTGTCATTTCCGCCTACTAACGGCAACAATACGTTATCGAGGGTTTCACCCATCTTCAACATCAGCTGACGTTTCTTTTCGATATGCTTATAATTGGTTTCCAACTCAGTCTGTACAGCCTTTTTCAGGGCATCGGCATCCACCGCACGAGTCATCTTACACAACTCGTTCAAGGTCTGTATCATATCGTTGCCGACATAAATCCAGCGGCTCACACGTCCCATCAGATTCTTCTCGCCTGCGAAGGCCATTGCCTTTTCACCGGTTTCTACATCTTCACGTTCCACCAGAATGCCTTCAAGCGTATAAGCCATCAACACAATCGGACGCATACGTTTCTTCAGTTCTGAAGCATCCAGTGCAAACAGTTCAGGCAACGGTTTGGAGAATGATTCCGTATGTATCACCATGCGGTTCACTTCACTGCGTACCAATACGTCATACTTCTCTTTCAGCACCCGAACGTTATCTACATAACGCAACGGGAATCCGCTGTGCGCTGTTACGACCACAATCTGGTTGCTCTTGAAGTTGACAGACACATCATTGTCTTTATTAAACGGAATCTTTCCACTTTCGCCAAAATCTTTGATAAAGTCGTTGCGGAAAGCATCGTCATCTTCGTACAGCGGCAACGAGAGCTGAATCATTTTCTGATGGTTGGCTGCCGTCTCCGGACTACCTTTTCCTTCTTCCGACCCATTGAACGGCAAGAAGCTCTGCGCTGCGTTGTAGATTTCTTTCACAAAGCGCTTGCGCTTGTCCGGTGTGCTGCAATCGGTATTACGCAACTTATCCAAGATATTCACATTGACCAGACGCTGATTGGCATTTTTAAGTGAATAATCGTCCATCTCCTTGCGGGCACTCTCAATGCAGATCTTCAATGTAATTTCCTGCAATGTGCTGACATTGATCTTCTTGCCCAGACTTGCGAATCCCACATTGGTCGTACCCATTGATTCTACAATACTAGCCCGCAAGCTGCTGGCATACGACTTCTGGTTGGCCTGATTCTTAAGGAAGCCCTGCACGGTGTCGCGAACCAGTTTCGGATCATATTCCTTCACCACTTCACTATTCATGCTTCCGCCTTCCGCATCACTCAGCTTGCATTTTTCTTCAGCCTGCTTCTTCATGTTATCAGCAAAGTCTGCCAGCACCTTCATGAAAGGTTCTACACAATTGCTGTTTAACAAAGTCAGCATATTGATGATTTCCGACATCAATTTAACGGCATAACTGTAAGCGGCTACCGTAGTGGCAATGGTAAGCTGTTCACGTTTGGCATCTGCAAAACGGCCAAACGTTTTGGTAGACGCATTGGTAATGGCATCTCTTAACCAGCCGATATTATTCCAGTCCGTACGGATAGCTTCCAGCTGGTCTGCCAAATCTTCATTAAGATAAGTGGTACGCTTGGTAATCTTATTCTTGAAGCCTTCTACACGTTCTGCGCATTTATCAATCAGCACCGCAATGTACTTGTGTACCTCGATAATAGACATCTCGCCATTCTTCCATTTGGCAAACAAATTATTCTCAATACGGCGGCAAATTTCTTCCGCAAATCCCGGAATCTGGCTTTCATAATCAAAGTAGAATTTCTTCACGCCACAGCCACGATACATGGAATCAAAGAATTTCTCACAAAGCTGATTGAATTCTTCATACCATTCTTTTTTCTGGCATTCGGCCTGCACATCCTGTTTGTAACGGTCTACATAGAATTCCCATCCCTGCACAATCGGTTTCCAATTAGTTACGTGCTTCTCGATAGAAGGCAGCGGCTTGCTCAACATCAGGTAGTCGTCAGTCAGCAAGTTCGCTTCTTTTTCGGCTTCCTTATCCACATCGTGCACGAAAGACTTTCCAACCATATCTTCAGTACACTCAATGTATCCGCGCGCTTCATCCCATAAGCCGTAAAGCATTTGCATGGAAGCCTGGCGCGCAAAATGATAGGCTCCGTATTCCACTACCTCTGTTTCAGGATATTCAATGCGTTTTACTCCAAAAGTCATAAACTTGCGGCTACGAACCGGTTCTCCCGTTTCATTGTTTTCGGGCAGCAAGCCATTGTTCTCGTTACTTTCCAGACGAGCCATTTTTCCATTGGTCTGCATGGAAGAAGCCACAATCTTCTGGAACAAGAAGTCTCCCACAATACCCGGAAGCACCTTATGCAGGTTCACCTCCTTGCCAGCCTCATTCACATTGGTATAGAGGTAAGCCATGTCAAATGCATCCTGTCCCTTCAGCAGACGGCGGACATTACCATATTCATCCGTGTTTCCTTTCACGTCCGTAGGATAATAACGTCCTACCGACATGGCATTCAATTCCAGCAAGGCAGCATATCCATTCGGCTGATAATAGCGGTTGCTGTCTTCTCCACCCGGAATCTGGATAATCTTTTCCGGCACATAAAGGTAAAGTTGAATCTTAAATTTAGAACGGTCGTCTCCCGTACGCTGGAATTCATTACGAATCTGAGCCACTGCATCTACGATGGAACCGGAACCTGTTCCTCCACCTAATCCTGCACAGATATGGAAAGTCACATCATCCACATCTTCCTTTTCCTTGAGCGCACGCACACGGGCATGTACCTGTCCCACAAAAGTATTCTGAGGCAAACCGCACATATTATTGGCTATCAACATACGTCCGAAGCGACGGCGCTGTCCGCCAATACCTTCACTGATGATGGCTCCTATACCCTCTTTCAGCATGGCTTCATCCTTGCGGTTGATAAATGAATTAATGCCCGGATACTGGTCTAGATTGCTCAATACCCCTGCACCTATACCGTTAATTGACAGACGCTGTGCGGGAGATAATTGTACTGACACCCCCAAAGTCTGCCAGTCTTCTTCGTTGTTCAAATCGGCCAGACTTGAATCTACATATAAATATTCTATATTCGCACTTCCCTTCGGGTCGTTTGAACGAAATTCTTCATAAATGCGTTTACGTAAGGCACGCAAGACTGAACCTCCCGTTCCTCCCAATCCGATTACCAAATGATTTGCCATAATTTATTCTTTTTTAGTTTATAGATTAATCATCATAACGTTTTCTTCTGCTTCCTGCCATGCGACCTCTGCTGCTGGAGTAACTCCGGCGTGAAACACGCTCCATGGATTTTATCACAATCACAGCACCACAAATAATGAACAAGAGGCTCCAGCCGATACGACGAAGTATGAAGTAATTCATAAACGAACGTAACTCCTCGGCCATAGCCGGTCCAAGGGACTCAGATGTATGCCCTGTAAAATCGGCACCACCCACAAAGTAGCCCACCAAAGGCCACTCTTCCGTAATCCGCTCCAACACATTCTGGCTTGCCTCCTGATCAAACTGTACATCTGAAGGCACATTGGCCACCCATCCGTTAATGGCGTGCTCCACATCATCAGAATACGACTTGATGGTGACCGCGCCACATAACAATATAGCTTGAAAAGAAAGAAAAAGAAAAAGAATTCCCCCGGTGATATAACTAAGAGGCGTATACGTACAATTAGAACGCCAAGATTGTATCAGAACAAACATTAATGCAACTCCTACGATAGTAAGGATTACGCCTAAAAACAGATTTCCCAGCGAGTACGCAATAATTTGAAATAAGGCCCCCATCTTTCTTTGTTTTTCAATTAATAATAGTCATCGATATAGGTCAAGTGACGCAAATATATAAATTTTTCAACAAAACGCACCTCATGCACTGATAAATTGAAAAAAAGATGTCATTTTTTTATTCGATTTGTCAATTCATACAAACATATTTCAAAAAACAGTTTACTATTTTCTTTTTTACTTTAGAGATAGTACCTTTATAAAAAATAACGTATCATGATTGGAAGCATTCTAGGCGACATCGCAGGCAGCGTCTACGAGTTCCGCAACATCAAGACAAAAGAGTTTCCTTTCCTCACTCCGCAGAAAGGATATACCGACGACAGCATCCTGACCCTCGCCACGGCCGACTGGCTGCTGCACGGCAGAGACTGTGCCACCTATTATTTCCGTTATGCCACCCGTTACCCCTGTCCGCTGGGAGGCTTCGGCGGGCGTTTCCGCGAATGGCTCCGACAGGGACAGCAGACAGGACAGCTCCGTCCTTACGGCAGCTGCGGCAACGGCTCGGCCATGCGTGTAGGCCCCGTGGGATGGGCATTCCGCACGGAAGAAGAGACACTGGAGGCAGCACGCACATCGGCGGCCTGCACGCACAACCATCCCGAAGGCATCAAGGGTGCCCAGGCTACGGCACTCTGCATCTTTCTGGCCCGGAACGGGAAAAGCAAGGAGGACATAAAAAATTCCGTCGAAGCAAAATTCGGCTACAACCTGAACTTCACCTGCGACGGTATCCGTGACACCTATCAGTGGGACGCCACCTGCCAAGGTACCGTGCCCCAGGCCATCCGCGCCTTTCTGGACGGGACGGACTTTGAGGACTGTGTACGTACGGCCATCTCACTGGGTGGCGACAGCGACACGCTAGCCTGCATCACGGGCAGCATTGCCGAAGCATTCTACGGCATTCCCCCTGCCCTGCACGCTCAGGCCATGCTCTACCTGCCAGCACATTGTCAGCAGATAGTGACAGAATTTGAAGGGAAATTCGGACCGGATATCCGCTAGAATTCACTCCCCCCAAAAAACACAAGTACATTCACAAGAAAACGCCTTTGCGTTTTACCCGAAACGTAAGTACGTCTTGGGGAAAACGTAAAGGCGTTTGCATCCAAACGTCGAAGCGTTTTTGCGGCAAAGAATTTTTCTGATTCTCAGTCGGTTATTTTTTCAGGAAATCGGCCCGCATCGGAGAGAAGCAGTCGATGAGCAAACCGGCCTCCAGGCACTTGCAACCGTGAAGTACATCCGGTTCAATGTAGATACCGTCGCCAGCAGATACTACCTGCGTCTTCCCGCCCACGGTAAACTCAAACTTTCCGCTGGCCACGTAAGTGGTCTGCGTGTGATAATGCGTGTGGGCTGTACCTACGGCACCCTTCTCAAACTTCACCTTTACGAGCATCACCTGTCCGTCGTATCCCATAATCTGACGGGTTACTCCCTCGCCAGCCGGTTCCCACTCGGTTCCTTTCTCTGTTATGAAGACCTCGCTGCGTGTCTTCTTTGTCGGTGTGTCGGTCGTGTTTTCTGTGGTAGCCGACAGCACACTGGTCATTGCCAAAGCTGCTATCAATACAAATGCTTTTTTCATGTTTCTATTTTTAAGATAATGAGTTTTAGTTGACTTCAAAACGAAGGGTCGTGCCCCGATCCTTTCCTTGCGGAAGCGCATGCGTGCCCTGCTTTCCGTTCACCGTAATCTGCACCTCATCCTGACACTGCATGGGGTCACTGAAGTACACCTCCCAGCGTCCGCCCGCTCCCCGTCCGATACGGTACAGACCAGGCGTGTGAAAATCCACTTCCAGTTCCGGTGTTACGCGAAGGGTGAAAGGTTCACGCACGGCTGCCCAGCAGACCGAACGGTCGACTTGCCACACTGCCTGCAAACGGCTGTCATTACACATCACCCGGAAATTGTCGGTACGGAAATTACGCAAGTCGGCTTCCGTAGCCTCGGGAAGGACGGCATAACAGTAAGAAGACTCTTTCGGACGTACGCCGTGGTCCAGATAAAGGGTGAACAACCGGCCCGAAACGGTATCGTTCTTGTACATCCTCATCACGTCGTGCCAGCTTCCGGAAGAAGCTGCCGTGCGGGCAAAGCAACTGTCCAGATTGTTCCACAGCACATACCCACGTCCGTGATGCCAGATTCGCGTATCGTCGGCAGTAGAGATGCGAAGCGGTTCCTCCCTGCTCCAGCACTGCTCCACGGCGGTGGTGACATGAAGAGCCGAATCGGAAGAGATGCCTGCTCCCAGACAAAGCACCGCCTCATCGGCAAAGAGCCAGAACTTCTGCGCCTTCAGCCCGTCGCGGTCCAGCTCCATGGCGCTGATTCCGTTTTTCCCATCCGACAAGCCTCCCACAAAGCGGCCCCGATTGCGCGGATAATAGCTGTGCTTGAGCAACGGCACCGGCCGCACATCGTCGTAACAGGTCACACCGGGCAATTTGCGCCAGTCCCATAACGGGAAGATATCGTAATATTCCGTTGCATCCTTATAGATATAGAGGGCCCCGTCGGCCATGTAATAGCCTTTCATGTTATCGCCGTTCATGCTCTCCACTCCCATCACGCGGTCGGATGCCATCTTGAGCGAGGCCATCCATCCGGCACGGCGGCTCAGCGTGTAGTCCGACTGCCAGAAATGCTTGTGGCCAATCAGCCCGTTGCGCGGCGAGAAACAGTTTTCCAGCAGACGGGCAGCCACCTGGTTGCAGCGTGCATCGCGTCCGCCTCCCAGTTCGGTAGCGGCAAAAGCCAGACTCAATGCCTTGTGCAGCGGAGCCGAAGCAAAAAGCTGGCGTCCCAGGGAAGCGATGTCCATTTTCCCCTGCCAGATAACCCACTGGTAGCCCTCTTTCAGCAATCCGGCAATCACCTCCAGTTGCGAAGGCGTAAAAGCCATCGACGTGTCCGAAAAAAGGCCCGACAAAAGGCTCATGGTGTACACATACGCCAGCCCGTAATTTCCGAACTGAGGTTGTGGTCCGTGCTGGTGGAAGCACCCGTCGTCCTTGATGCCTTCCTTTCCGCCCCGCACAATCTCCGACACAATCGTATCGCGCGCCTGTTTCACTAAATCCAAGTCGTTCTCCAGCACCCCTCGCATCATGACGTTACCCGCCAGCCACACCTTGTTCTGTCCGGTCATGCCGAAACGGGCCTGCTTCATCACCGTGATGGCATCCTGCTTCTCGGCATCGGTCAGGAAAGGTTCAAACAAGATGAAGGCAGTGCCCAGCGTACGGGGAATACCAATCTGATTATAGTACCAGTTCAGGCAGACCGGCTTCTGGACAAACCAGTAGCGCAAGGCCCGATGAATGGCCTTCTCCACCTTCTTCGAATGATAATGTTCGTTTTCCGGATTGCTGAAGTGCTTCACCATCTCGAGTATCCGTTCGGCATGCAGACGCGGGTCCCATCCCGAGCGGTTGGTGTCCTGATAATTGATGTCACTCCACGAGCCGTCGGCCTGCAACTCTTTAAGGTAATGCCTCATCCGAGCCGCTTCGTACGGCACACGCTGCTGGAGTTCCATCACCACACGGTCGGACACCGAGAAGCCCGGCTGGTTCTGCAAGAGCAGCTCTTTCAGAGGAGATTCCTCCCCTTCCGACTGCACATAAATCCGGTTGAAATTCTGCCGGATGACCGACAAATCGCCTTCTGCCTTGCCGAAAGCCTGCGAAAAGGCCAGGCATGCGCAAAAAGAAAAAACTAAACGGGTGTATTTCATAGACATAGACTGAACGGTATTTTCTTATGACAACATTCCGCCCGGCACGCGACCGATTTCCACTTTCTCAAATTTATATCCCAGTCGTTTGAGTTCAATGGCCACCCCGATACGGAACATCGTACGGCAGGCACGGGCAAACACATGGAAAGCCAGCGGACTCTGCGGCTCTATCTGTTCGTGGCGAATCAGTCCCACGGTAGTTTGTCCGCAGCGGCGGATGATGTCCTCCAGCTGGCGGGCCTCCTCACCGTCGAGCGACAAGCCGAGCAAATCGCGCACGATGTGTTCATCCATATCGTCAAATCCCTGCTCTCCGTAGTACGACTGATAAGAAGCCTTTGCGCTGGCCTCCCAGTCTTCGTCCCAGCAAAAAGCTACTCCCAAGCCCAGATAAGCAGCCCAGGCCACCGACACCACGGGATAGTCACGAATCTGTTCCACGGCATCGGCCACGTACTCCGGTGCCAGATCGTGCCAGCGGTTGTCCAGGTCCTCCGTAGCCAGCAGAGTGCCGTCCAGCACATGATAGTCAGTACACAAACGCAGCAATTCCTGCTGCAATCTCTCTTCAAAACGGTTCAAATATTCTGTATCCATTGAGGTTTCTTTATTTTTTTTGTCAAAGATACGAATTTAGCGAAAACCCACAAAAAAGCCATCCCGAAAGAAAATACAAGTTCTCACGGGATGGCATCTTATGTTAAAAAATCATCAAATTACAAACTTTCTTCAATCACAGCCTGCGCCGCAGCCAGTCTTGCGATAGGCACGCGGAACGGTGAGCAGCTCACGTAATCCAGACCTACCTTGTGACAGAACTTCACGGACATCGGTTCACCGCCGTGTTCACCGCAAATACCGCATTTCAGTTCCGGACGTACGGAACGGCCTTTGGCTACTGCCATCTTAATGAGCTGGCCCACACCATTCTGGTCGAGTACCTGGAACGGGTCTACCTTCAGAATCTTCTTTTCCAGGTAAACCGGCAAGAAGGAAGCGATATCGTCACGAGAGTAACCGAAGGTCATCTGAGTCAGGTCGTTCGTACCGAATGAGAAGTATTCGGCATGTGAAGCGATGCGGTCGGCAGTCAGAGCGGCACGCGGCACTTCAATCATGGTTCCCACCTTGAACGGAATTTCCACGCCTTCTTCCTTGAACAGTTTGGCAGCAGTTTCACGGATCACCTTTTCCTGTGCTTCGAATTCATACAGGATACCAATCAGCGGCACCATGATTTCAGGATGCGGGTCGTAACCTTCCTTCTTCAGTTCACAGGCAGCACCCAGGATGGCGCGAGTCTGCATTTCAGTGATTTCCGGATACGTATTTCCCAGACGGCAACCACGGTGACCCAGCATCGGGTTGTGTTCGCACAGACTTTCCACGCGCTGGCGGATATATTCTACGGTCACACCCATGGCCTGTGCCATTTCTTCCTGACCTTTCAAATCGTGCGGAACGAATTCATGCAACGGCGGATCGAGCAGACGTACGTTGACAGGCAGTCCGTCCATGGTCTTGAAGATTTCCTTGAAGTCAGCTTTCTGGTAAGGCAACAGTTTGTCGAGGGCTTTCTTGCGGCCTTCCACGTCCTTGGCCAGAATCATTTCACGCATAGCTACAATCTTTTCGTCATCGAAGAACATGTGTTCCGTACGGCACAGACCGATACCTACGGCACCGAAGCCACGGGCATCCTGTGCGTTGCGCGGTGTGTCAGCATTGGTGCGGACTTTCAGACGGGCATATTTGTCGCAGAGTTCCATCAGTTCGGCAAAGTTACCCGACAGTTTGGCCGGCTGAGTCGGAATTTCTCCGGCATATACATATCCCTTGGTTCCGTTGATAGAAATGTAATCACCTTCTTTCAGTACGACTCCGTCAATTTCTACCGTACGAGCCTTGTAATCTACGTTGATGGCTCCGGCACCTGATACACAGCACTTACCCATTCCGCGGGCTACTACGGCTGCGTGTGAAGTCATACCTCCACGGGCAGTCAGGATACCTTCGGCAGCCTGCATACCAGCCAGGTCTTCCGGAGAAGTTTCAATACGTACCAATACCACGCGATGGCCGTTGTTATGCCATTCAGCAGCATCTTCTGCAAAGAAGACGATGCGTCCGCAGGCAGCACCCGGAGAAGCCGGCAAACCACGTGTCAGCACGCGGGCACGTGACAGTTCTTCCTTGTCGAATACCGGATGCAGCAGTTCGTCCAGCTTATTAGGTTCGCAGCGCATCAAAGCGGTCTTTTCGTCAATCATGCCCTGATGCAGCATTTCCATGGCGATACGCACCATAGCGGCACCTGTACGCTTACCGTTACGGGTCTGGAGGAACCAGAGTTTGCCTTCCTGCACAGTAAATTCCATGTCCTGCATATCGTGATAGTGATTTTCCAGTTTGGTCTGGAGCTCATCGAGTTCCTTGTAAATCTTCGGCATGGCTTCTTCCATAGAAGGATATTTGGCCACACGTTCTGCTTCGGAGATACCCTGCAGTTCGGCCCAGCGCTGAGAACCGATTTTGGTAATCTGCTGCGGAGTACGGATGCCGGCTACTACGTCTTCACCCTGCGCATTGATCAGGTATTCACCGTTGAACAAGTCTTCACCGGTAGCGGCGTCGCGTGAGAAGCATACACCCGTAGCCGAAGTCTCACCCATGTTACCGAATACCATGGCCTGTACGTTCACGGCTGTTCCCCACTCTGCCGGAATGCCTTCCAGCTTACGGTAAAGGATGGCGCGTTCGTTCATCCATGAATCGAATACGGCACAGATGGCGCCCCACAACTGTTCGTAGGCAGATGACGGGAATTCCTGTCCGGTCTGTTTCTTCACAGCTTCCTTGAAGCGGACTACCAGTGTCTTCAGGTCGTCCACGTCGAGTTCGTTGTCCAGACGCACGCCCTTAGCCTTCTTCACTTCCTCAATGATGGCTTCAAACGGGTCGATGTCTTCCTTGTTCACGGGTTTCATGCCCAGCACCACGTCGCCGTACATCTGTACGAAGCGGCGGTAAGAGTCCCACGCAAAGCGAGGGTTGTTGGTTTTACGAGCCAGTCCTTCTACTACTTCATCGTTCAGACCCAGGTTCAGAATGGTGTCCATCATCCCCGGCATGGACGCTCTGGCACCCGAACGTACGGAAACGAGCAACGGATTTTCCACATCGCCGAACTTCGACTTCATCAGGGCTTCTACTCCCTTGATGGATTTTTCCACATCGTCTTTCAGCAGCGCAACCACTGCGTCTTTTCCTTTTTCAAAATATTCGTTGCAGACTTCGGTTGTTATGGTGAATCCGGGAGGTACAGGCACCCCGATCAGGTTCATCTCGGCCAGGTTTGCGCCCTTGCCACCCAGAAGATTTCTCATGTCAGCTTTTCCTTCAGCTTGTCCGTTTCCAAAAGTATAGACTCTTTTCTTTTCCATGTTTTCTTATATTTGATAAGGTTCAATAATGTTTTTCGTTGGTCAACCGCTGGCAAATCTATATATATTTTATTGAATCCCAAATTTTGTGAAGATATTTTTCGACATATTTTGCAACATAGAGTTTGCAAAATGAACTTCTTCGAAAAACATGGAAGAATGTCAGGAAAAATGTATAAATTTGCTCCCAAATTGGTTTTATTGAAAAGAACGTGGCAAGAAAGAAAAAAGAACTGCCTTTACTGGAGAAGGTAACGATAACAGACGTAGCCGCAGAAGGAAAAGCCGTGGCTAAAGTGAACGAGTTGGTAATATTTGTCCCGTATGTAGTGCCGGGCGACGTAGTCGATTTACAGGTGAAGCGCAAGAAGAACCATTACGCCGAAGCGGTGGCGGTAAAGTTCCATGAGAAATCACCCCTGCGCACGGAGCCGTTCTGCAGTCACTTCGGAGTGTGCGGAGGATGCAAATGGCAATGTCTTTCTTACGAGGAACAGCTCAAGTACAAGCAGAAACAAGTGTTCGACAACCTCACCCGCATCGGGAAGGTGGAACTGCCGGAATTCCGTCCTATCTTAGGCTCGGAAAAAACCCGCTTTTACCGTAACAAGCTGGAGTTTACATTCTCCAACAAGCGCTGGCTTACGGAAGAGGAGGTAAAGCAGGATGTGAAGTACGACCAGATGAATGCCGTGGGATTCCATATTCCGGGGGCGTTCGACAAGGTGCTGGCCATCGACAAGTGCTGGTTGCAGGACGACATTTCCAACCAGATTCGCAATGCCGTACGTGACTATGCCTACGCGCACAACTTCCCGTTCTTCGACTTGCGCACGCAGGAAGGACTTCTTCGTAACATCATGATCCGTACCTCTTCTACGGGCGAACTGATGGTGGTGCTGCAGTGCAAGGTGACCGACGACGAAGGCCGCCGCAAGATGGAAGAGATTCTACAGTTCATGGCCGACAGCTTCCCGCAGATTACTTCGCTGATGTATGTCATCAACAACAAGTGCAACGATACCATCGGCGACCTCGACGTGGAGGTGTTCAAGGGCAACGACCACATCTTCGAGGAGATGGAGGGACTGCGCTTCAAGGTGGGACCGAAATCGTTCTACCAGACGAACTCTGAACAGGCCTATAATTTATATAAGGTGGCACGCGAGTTTGCCGGACTTACGGGCAACGAGCTGGTGTACGACCTCTACACGGGTACAGGTACCATCGCCAACTTCGTGGCACGCCAGGCACGCAAGGTGGTGGGCATCGAATATGTGCCCGAAGCCATCGAGGATGCCAAGGTGAACTCGGCCCTGAACGGCATCGACAACACGCTGTTCTATGCGGGCGACATGAAGGACATCCTTACCAACGACTTCATTGCGGAACACGGACGTCCGGATGTCATCATCACCGACCCTCCCCGCGCTGGTATGCACAATGACGTGATCGACGTGATTCTGGCTGCCGAGCCGAAACGCATCGTCTACGTAAGCTGCAACCCGGCCACACAGGCACGCGACCTCCAGCTGCTCGACGGCAAGTACAAGGTGACTGCCGTACAGCCTGTCGACATGTTCCCTCACACGCATCACGTGGAAAATGTCGTGCAACTGGAAAGACGCTAAACACTCTCCCCTATCTTCTAACTTTTAACTGACGCAACAAAGTGGCAAGAAATAACTCTGGCAACAACGGCCGACGCCCTATCCCGCGTGCCGCAGCCAAATATACAATCTATCCGGTCAATGAACCGGCGGAACTAATGGAGTTCCTTATGAAGAAGATGGACGGCATCAGCCGCACGCGCGTAAAAGCCTTGCTGGCCAACCGCGTGGTGCTGGTGGACAACAACATCCAGACGCAGTACAACTTTCCCCTGAAGCCGGGCATGAAGGTGCAGGTGAGCCGTGAAAAGAACAAGCACGAGTTCCGCCACCCCATGCTGAAGATTCTCTACGAGGATGCCTATCTCATCGTGGTGGAGAAGAAGGAAGGACTGCTGTCCGTGGCTACCGACCACCAGAAGGAACGCACCGCACAGCACATTCTGAATGAGTATGTGAAGCGCACGCACCGCAACAACCGCATCTTCGTGGTGCACCGTCTGGACCGCGAAACCTCGGGCATCATGATGTATGCCAAGGATGAGAAGACGCAGCACACGCTCCGCGACAACTGGCACGACATCGTGTACGACCGCCGCTACGTGTCCATCGTCATGGGCGACATGGAGAAAGACCAGGGCACCGTACGCTCCTGGCTCACCGACCGCAAACTGTACGTCAGCTCCTCGCCGGTAGACGACGGAGGCAAGCTCTCCATCACGCACTACCGCACCATCAAGCGGGCCAACGGCTATTCGCTCATGGAACTGCAACTGGAAACGGGACGCAAGAACCAGATTCGCGTGCACATGCAGTCGCTCGGCCATCCGGTGGTAGGCGATGCGCGTTACGGCTGCGAAACCGACCCGCTCGGACGTCTGGCACTCCACGCCTTCAAGCTGTGCTTCTACCACCCGCTTACGGGCGAACGGATGGAATTTGAGACTCCCTATCCTGCCCCGTTCAAGAACCTGATGCTGAGAAAATAAAAACAATATATGATAAAAAACCTGATTTTTGATTTCGGAGGGGTCATCGCCCCTATCAGCCGCGAACAGGCGGTGGAAGCGTTCCGCCAGTTAGGGGTGGCCGATGCCGACCAGCGCCTGGACAAATATCACCAGACGGGAATTTTCCAAGAACTGGAAGAAGGAAAAATTACGCCCGATGAGTTCCAGGTGAAGCTGGGACAGTTGTGCGGCGGACGCACTCCTAATTGGGAGGAGACACGCCAGGCATGGCTGGGCTACTTCACCGGACTGGACGAACGTCTGCTCGACTGCCTGAAGGAGCTGCGCAAGCGCTACAAGCTCTTCGTGCTGAGCAACACCAATCCCTACGTAATGGACTGGGCCTGCAGTCCGGCATTCTCCTCAAAGGGGAAACCGCTCACCGACTATTTTGACAAGCTGTACCTCTCCTACCAGATTGGAGTGACCAAGCCCGACCGGCAGATTTTCGACTTCCTGATAGCCGATGCCGACATTCTTCCGTCAGAATCGCTCTTCATTGACGACGGGGCCGGCAATGTAAAGGCAGCCCGCGAACTGGGTTTCCAGACCTACTGCCCGCATAACGGCGAAGACTGGCGCGATGCGCTGGCTGTCCTGCTTCAGAAAGCCTGACCAGGCACAATAATACATCTCCATAGCGCCCTGCACCGGAAACTTTTCCACCGGCTGCAGGGCTTTTTTATGCGCCAATCCCTACCTCCGATAGGGAAATTCCCCCACAGGAATAGGAAAAATCATTCGTTTGTATGATTTTTTCCGGATACCTTTGTCACATAGAGGAAAACAAACACACAAAGAGTTATGAGAACAAGGGTAAGAAAATTCATGTATATGGCGATGCTGGTCGCACTGACACTCGCCTTCCCGTCGTGTAACGTGGAAATGGAACTGGGAAACAACACCCTGGAATATCGCGAACGCACAGCGTATCTCTGCAGCTACGACTGGCAGGACGACTGGTACGACGACTACGGCTTGCATCACTTTCAGGTGCTGCGCTTCTATACCAACGGAACCGGTGAAGACTTTATCCGCATTCAGGATGCTCACGGACGTTGGGAAGAATATACCTACACCTTCACGTGGGACTGGTACGACGCTTTCTACACCAGCATCCGGTTGAACTACGGCCGAGGCGACTACTCCTACATGGACAATATCCGCCTGGGAGAAGGACGAATGGAATGCCTGCTCGACGGTGCGGCAGTATGCTTCTATAGTTATTAAAAAAATCAGTAAGAAAAACCGACAGATAAAGCGAACAAAACACGAAATCAGTTTGTTATAGAAATAAATCACCAAAGAATTTCATGTTTTCTTTTTTAAGATAATTAATTTTTTAGTTTATTCGTTCAAAAAAAACGTATCCTGCCGTGAGACAGCGATACGTTTTTTTATGCAATGAACACAAGAGTTCCGCCCGCGGGGTCAGCTCATGCTGCCACCCACGATATCCAGCAACTCGTTGGTAATCGCCTGCTGGCGGCTCTTGTTGTAAATCAAGGTCAGTTCCTGAATCAGGTCGTTTGCATTGTCCGTGGCAATCTGCATAGCCATGGTGCGCGCGGCATGTTCCGAAGCCGTGGAGTCAAGCAGCACGGTGTATATCTTCATGCGGAGCACCTTGGGCAGCAACTCCTCCATCACCTGTTCCGGCGACGGTTCGATGAGGTAATCGGCCTGCATGGCTTCCTGCTCCTCTCCCTTCTCGTCCGCATGACCGGCACTCAGGTCAAGCGGCAAGTAAGTTTCCCGCGTCAATACCTGCGAAGAGGTCGACTTGAAGTGGTTGTAGAGCAGCTCCACCTGCTGAATCTCACCGTTGGCAAACCGTGTCATCAGCTCGGCAGCCAGGTCAGCCGCCTCCTGATAGTTCGGTTTTCCGCTCATGTGCTGATAATCGCCGGCCGCCGTCAGTCCCTCCATCTTCTTCACCGCATCGGCCACCTTACGGCCCACCGGATAAATCAGGATGTTCTCACGGCCCACCTTCGGCTCATACTCTGCCACCACCTCGTTCAGGTGACGGATGACATTGGCATTGAATCCGCCGCACAGACTGCTGTTGGAGGCAAACACCACCACGGCCACTTTCTTCACTTCACGTTTCACTGCAAAAGGCGATTCCACGCTCAGCTCCGCGCCCAGGAAATTACTGAGCATGCGGTGCAACCGGCGTTCGTAGGGAAGCATATTTTCAATGGCCTCCTGCGCCTTGTGCAGCTTGGAAGACGCCACCATCTTCATCGCCGAAGTAATCTTCAGCGTGCCGTGGATTGAGTTGATTCTTCCTTTAACTTCTTTCAGTGATGCCATGGGATTTATGCTTTAAATTGTCCGGCTGCGTCTGCGGCCACTTTTTCAATGAGCGACGTAATTTCGTCGGTAATCTTTCCGGAAGCCAGCACGTCGAGCACATCTTTCTGATGGTTGGCACGCAGGTAAGTCAAGAACGCATCCTGGAAGGCACGTACCTTCGAAATAGGAATGTCGCGCATCAGTCCGTGTGTACCACAATACAGAATAGCCACCTGTTCGCCTACCGGCATCGGTGAGTACTGCGGCTGAATCAGCAACTGGTTGTTCTTACGTCCACGGTCGATGGCCATGGCAGTCACAGAGTCCATGTCGCTGCTGAACTTCGAGAAGGCCTCCAACTCACGATACTGTGCCTGGTCAATCTTCAGCGTACCGGCCACTTTCTTCATACTCTTTATCTGGGCGCTACCACCTACACGCGATACGGAGATACCCACGTTGATAGCCGGACGGAATCCCTGGTTGAACAAGTCAGTTTCCAGGAAGATCTGACCGTCGGTAATGGAAATCACGTTGGTCGGAATGTAGGCAGACACGTCGCCGGCCTGTGTTTCGATAATCGGCAGGGCGGTCAGTGAACCTCCGGCCTTTACCTTACCCTTCAGGCTGGCTGGCAGGTCGTTCATCTGTTCAGCCACTTCCTGCTGGTTGATAATCTTCGCCGCACGTTCCAGCAGACGAGAGTGCAGGTAGAAGATATCACCCGGATACGCCTCACGTCCTGACGGACGACGCAGAATCAGTGATACCTCACGGTAAGCCACAGCCTGTTTTGACAAGTCATCGTACACCACCAGTGCATGACGGCCGGTGTCACGGAAGTACTCGCCGATAGCAGCTCCCGCAAACGGAGCGAAATACTGCATGGCAGCCGGGTCGGAAGCTGTAGCAGCCACCACAATGGTATAGTCCATCGCACCCTTCTCACGCAGCGCATTCACGATGCTGGCCACGGTAGAACCTTTCTGACCGATGGCCACGTAGATACAGTACACCGGATTTCCTGCCTCATAGTTGGCACGCTGGTTGATGATGGTATCGATGGCAATGGCCGTCTTACCTGTCTGACGGTCACCGATAATCAACTCACGCTGTCCGCGGCCGATAGGAATCATGGCATCGATGGCCTTCAATCCCGTCTGCAGCGGTTCCGTTACCGGCTGACGGAAGATAACCCCCGGTGCCTTACGCTCCAGCGGCATCTCGCACAGCTCTCCGCCAATTTCGCCGCGCCCGTCCAAGGGCACACCCAGAGGGTCGATTACACGTCCCAGCATCGATTCTCCCACATTGATGGAAGCAATGTGCTTCGTACGCTTCACAATCATCCCCTCCTTAATCTGGTCGGTCGGACCCAGAAGCACTGCTCCCACGTTGTCCTCCTCCAGATTCATCACCGTTCCCATGATACCGTTTTCAAACTGCAGCAACTCGTTGGCTTCCGCATTACGCAAACCGTAAATACGGGCCACACCGTCGCTCACCTGAAGCACGGTACCCACTTCGTCGAATTTCAGCGAGTTGTCAATCCCCTTCAATTGTTGGAGCAACACCTCTGAAACTTCGCTGGGTTTTATTGTATTTTCTGGCATAATTCTTTTTAATTAATAATTAATAATGAACAATTAAAAATGAACAGTGAATAATAGGAATCGTTTTTCATTATTCATTCTTCATTATTCATTGTTTACACTATTCTCCTGTTTTTCGCGATAAACTGCTGTTTCACGCGCTTCAACTGGTTCGCCACACTGGAGTCCAGTCGGAAGCCACCCAGTTCGATGATGTATCCTCCGATCAGGCTTTTGTCCACCTTCTCTTCCAGAATCACCTCACCGTGCGTCTTCTCGGCAGCCAGTTTCTGCAAGTGTGCCACAAGCTTGGGCGAACTGACGGCAGTGGTAAGCTTTCCGATGAGGATGTGCTTGTCTTCCTGATACAGGTCGATGTACGACCACATCATGAACTGCAAGAACTTCTCCCTTCTGTCTTCCAGCACCAGGCTGAGAAAACGCGTCATCACCTGGCTTACGTCCTTTCCACCCGAAGCCTCGCAAAGCAGCTCCAGCTTCTTGCTTCTCTCCAGCACCGGATTTTCCACGGCACGCCGCAGGGCGGGCACTTCGGCAAAGTGTGCAGCCAGCGTCTTCACCTCTTTGTACACCTTGTCTTCCAGCCCTTCTCCCTTCGCGTATGCCAGCAGTGCCTTCGCGAAACGTCTTGAAACGACTCCTGTATTCATGACACGTTATTTTTTAGAAGTTTCAATCATTTCATCCAGCAGACGGTCAATCAGCGCAGCCTGTTCCTTTTCATCGGCCAGCTTGTTGCGCATAATCTTCTCTGCGATGCCCACTGACAACACGGCTACCTGGCGGCGGATGTCACGGATGGCACTTTCCTTTTCCGTTTCAATCTGCTTCTTCATCTCCTCCATCAGGCGGTTGCCTTCGGCGAAGGCCTTCTCCTGAGCGTCCTTGATGATGCGGTCGCGCGTAGCAGCAGCCTCACTCAGAATGCGGTGCTGTTCTTCACGTGCCTGTGCCAGGAGTTTCTCTCCCTCCACCTTCACGTTAGCCAGCTGTTCGTTGGCCTCGCGCGCCGCCTTGAGCGAATTGTCAATGTATGCTTTCCGGTCCTCCACCGTCTTCAGAATCACCGGGAAGCCGTATTTCGCCAAGATGAAGAACACGACTCCGAAGGTGATGACCATCCAGAACAGCAGCCCCGGATCCGGAGTTAATAATCCCATAACTTATTGTTTTATTTTTTACAAGAACAAAGTCAACAAACAAACCACGATAGCAATCAGTGCCACACCTTCTACCAGCGCAGCAGCGATAATCATGTTCATACGCAAGTCGCCTGAAGCTTCCGGCTGGCGTGCGATACCTTCCATGGCCGAGCTACCAATTTTACCGATACCGATACCGGCACCCAAAACTGCAATACCTGCACCGATAGCGGCGCCCAACTTACTAATACCTACACCTGCAGCTGCCTGCAATAAAACTGACAATAACATAATTTTCTTGTTTTAAAAGGTTATACTTTAATTTTTTTTGAATCAATTATTTTTCGGCATGTTCCTTCACCTGCGACAGACCGATAAACACGGCCGACAGCATCGTGAAGACGTATGCCTGGATGAATGCCACCAGAATTTCCAGCGCATCCATGAAAATGCTGAATGCCACCGACACCACCGTCATCGAACCGTTGATAACCGGACCCGACTTCACCGTGATGAAGATAATGGCTACCAGACTGAGCACGGCCGCATGTCCTGCCATGATGTTGGCAAACAAACGGATCATCAGTGCAAACGGTTTGGTAAAGATACCGAAGAATTCAATCAACGGCATCATAGGAATCGGCGCCTTCAGCCACGTAGGCACGTCGGGCCAGAAGATTTCCTTCCAGTAAGCCTTCGTACCATACACGTTGGTCAGCACGAACGTACACAAGGCCAGCACCAGCGTAATGGCGATGTTACCCGTCACGTTAGCACCTCCGGGGAAGATAGGAATCAGCCCCATCAGATTGTTCACCAGCACGAAGAAGAACGCTGTAAGCAGATAAGGTGCGTAGCGGCGGTAATTCTCGCCGATGCAGCCCTTAATCACGTCGTTGTAGATAGAAAGCACCGTGGCCTCAATCATGCCGACGCCCCCCTTGGGTGCCCCGTCTTCCAGCGGATGTTTCTTGTACCAGCGCACGCAGCTCATCATGATGACCAGCAGCACCGCACTGTTGATAAACAAGCCCAGCACATTCTTCGTGATGGAGATGTCCAGCGGACGCACCTCCTCGCCGGCCGCATTGCGTTCCACGATTTTGCCGTCGTAGGCACCGCCCTCGGCCACGTACAGACCCTCATAAGGACCTTCCTCCAGCCGGGCAGACGAGAACACATGCCAGCCCGTACTGCTTTTCACGATTACCGGCAGCGGAATGCTTACCTCCGTATCGCCAAACTTCGCAATGTGCCACTGGTAGGCATCGCCAATGTGTCCGAACACCAGTTCGTTCACGTCGATGTCCCCCTCAGCGGCCTGTGCCTTCGTCAGCGCAGCCGGAACCGCCATCAGCAGTAACAGCGTTATGACTATGTACCGTATTTTTTTCATCATTAGCTTTTTTTCTTAGTTTGAGTTTCGCTTCAAAAAGAAGGAAAAAACGGGTTTCGAATATCAGAAACGCAAAGTAGAAGAAGATGAAGGTCAGCATGAACGCCACCACTTCATGTCCTATCACAAATCCGTAGAACATCAGCAGCATGGCACTGACAATGAATTTCAGTACCTTGCACACCAGATACGTCATCGCAATCCGTTCCAGCCCCACGCGATAGTTGAACGCGAACATTTCTATGTAAAACAGGCCGAAAAGATAGAAGAATATCGGAATGGCCGGAAACCACAGGAAATACCTGTCGGGAATGAACAGATGATATACCACGGCGACAAAGGTCGTCAGCACAACTCCAATCACGGTCAGTTCTTTTATAAATTTCTTCTTAACGGTCAACAAAAACATAGTATCGTGCGGTTTTTCATCCGGAAAGCCGCCAAAAACATATTCGGTTCATCGCCTGCTTCGCTCCTCTCAGAGTTCCACACAGACTGAAATCTGATTCTCCTTGACTTCCACGAATCCCCCCTTGATTTGCAGGGATTGCGTTTCCTGTCCGGCCACGTATTTCACTTCCCCGGCCGAGAGCGTGGAAATCAGCGGGGCATGGTCGGCCATGACCTGAAATTTTCCTGCGCTTCCCGGAAAGGTAACCTGGCTCACTTTACCTTCGTAAACCAGCTTTTCGGGTGAAACGATAACCAGATGAAGTTCTTTCATAATTCAATTATTCGTTATTAGCCGCCGGCTTTTCAACGCCTTCAGCTTTTAACTTTTAACTATTAATTATTAACTCTTAGCCGCTTCCATCAGCTTCTTACCCTTCTCAATGGCGTCCTCAATGGTACCCACGTTCAGGAAAGCCTGTTCAGGCAGATAGTCTACCTCGCCGTCCAGAATCATCTTGAATCCCTTGATGGTGTCTTCTATGGAAACCATCACGCCCGGCACGCCCGTAAACTGCTCGGCCACGGCAAACGGCTGCGAAAGGAATCGCTGCACGCGGCGGGCACGGTTCACCGTCAGACGGTCTTCATCCGAAAGTTCATCCATACCTAAGATAGAGATAATATCCTGAAGCTCCTTGTTGCGCTGCAGAATCTGTTTCACGCGCTGAGCGGTTTCGTAGTGCTCCTTGCCCACAATCAGCGGGTCGAGGATACGCGACGTAGAATCCAGCGGGTCTACAGCCGGATAGATACCCAGCTCAGTAATCTTACGGCTCAACACCGTAGTGGCATCCAGGTGCGTAAAGGTAGTAGCCGGAGCAGGGTCGGTCAAGTCATCGGCCGGCACGTACACCGCCTGCACGGAAGTAATGGAGCCGTTCTTCGTAGAAGTGATACGTTCCTGCATCTGTCCCATTTCCGTAGCCAGTGTAGGCTGGTAACCTACTGCCGAAGGCATACGTCCCAGCAAGGCTGAAACCTCAGAACCTGCCTGCGTAAAACGGAAGATGTTGTCGATAAAGAACAGGATATCGCGCGGACCGTTGTCGCCCGTCTGGCGGTCACGGAACGATTCGGCCAGTGTCAGACCTGACAAGGCTACTGACTGACGGGCACCGGGAGGCTCGTTCATCTGTCCGAACACCATGGCTACCTGCGATTTTTCCACTTCGTTGTAATCCACCTTCGAAAGGTCCCAGTTTCCTTCCTCCATGCTCTTGAGGAATTCGTCACCGTAGCGGATTACGCCTGATTCAATCATTTCTCTCAGCAGGTCGTTACCTTCACGGGTACGCTCACCCACTCCTGCAAACACGGAGAAACCATTGTGTTTCTTGGCAATGTTATTGATTAACTCTTTGATGAGCACGGTTTTTCCAACACCCGCCCCACCAAACAGACCGATTTTACCACCCTTCAGGTAAGGTTCCAGCAGGTCAATCACCTTGATACCGGTAAACAATACTTCCTGGGTAGTGGCCAGGTCTTCGAATTTCGGAGGTTCACGGTGAATAGGAAATCCGTCCGTCTTGTCCAGTTCTTTCATACCGTCAATGGTATCACCTACCACATTCATCACACGGCCCTTGATCTGGTTTCCGATAGGCATCGAAATCGGATGCCCTGTAGGAACGACTTCCATTCCGCGCTTCAACCCGTCCGTACTGTCCATGGCCACGCAGCGTACCGTGTCTTCACCGATATGCTGCTGCACTTCAATCACCAGCGTACGCCCGTCGTTACGGGCAATCGTCATGGCATCGTGGATCTTCGGCAAGGCGTGTTCCACGTCTTGTCCTTCTTCAAACTTGAAGTACACATCGACCACCGGACCGATTACCTGCGAAATGTGTCCAACGATTTTTGACATAAGCAATTATTTTAATTTAAAAGAATGAATCATCCATGGTTCTTACCTATTAAACAAACGTCCCGGGTATTTGTTTAAAGTTTGACCATTTCTGTAACGCAAATTTACTGAATAAACTCTCATATATGTAACTCCATGTAACATTTTTTAGACTGATTCCCCTAATAATAGACATAAATCAAGAGATATCGGACAAATGGTTTTACACTTGTTTACACGGAAGCCGGATATCTAAACAAATATTTACAAGATTCAGGGCGTGTGTGCGGCCACACCTACAAAAAAAGCCACATTGCTGTGGCTCTTCTTGTAATAATATGTCTCGTTACACGCGCTTGAAGGTGTAATTGCCTTCCTCGGTGTACATTTCCGATTCAAACGTACAGTCATACGAGGCTTGAATCTCCTCCTCCGTATACGACAGAATCACCACCCGTATACTGCGACCACGGTTATCCGATAGAGTCAATACCCCTTTGTTAAGTGTCCAGTTGAACGACTCGCCACGAAACGAAGCCGTACCGTCACTTCTTACCGAGAGCGTCTGTCCCACATGGTCATTCCGGTTCGACTCTTCTTCCGAGTTAGTCCAGTCATTCGCCGTTACTTTCCACGTACCGATAATGTCATCTCTCGACACATCCACCCCCGTCGGGTCTTCCGTGCTACAGCTGGCCATTCCAGCCACCATCAGAATAAAGCTCAAAAAGAGCCATACATTCTTTAGTTTCTTCATTTTCAAAATAAAATATACAATTAATAATCATTCTTCTAAGTCCAACACGATACAATCACAAATGCCTACAAATAAATCCAACATATAAAATCTCATCACCTTTTCGAGGTACATTAAAATAAATACGTCCATGCTGATTCTTATTTCCAACATCATCTGTATACATTTTAAGATGTGGTTCACAATAAACTTCTATAGTTTTACCTTCCCCCAACAAAAAAGAGCACTTAAATTTAGAATCTTTTTTACCTTCAAATGAGGCATCGTCAAGTCCATACTTTGCTGAAAATGCAGGTAGGAACTGAATTAAATCACCGATGAAACTTGTATAATCCAATAAGAAGTTGTCATTTAATGCACTTAAATATGCCACAATACGTCGACTATGGGTCAATAAAATCTCTTTTAAATATTTATCTTTATTATGCTCATGAATACGCAGTTCTGTAAAATATTTTTTAGACTCCTCTAGAAAATATGTCGCATTTCCTGGATACTTTCCTAAATAAAATCGACGAAATGTAAGCCACCCTTTTACCGTAGAAATAACTTGGTGACTTTTAGGCAAATCATCTTGTTCATTTAGAACCAATATCCCATTACATTGGGTCTCATCCTCTAATTCAAGATATTCTACTAATTCATTTTTAGACAAAGTACATTTTTTACATATTTTAAAAAGGGACAAAAACAAATTCATACTATCCCTCCCTAATCGCCTTTCTCCAGTATTTAATACATCAGCAATCGTTACTTTGTTCGAAAGTATAACAGTGTTTGTAAATTGATTATTGTTAAAATAAAACTCATTGTCTCTATACAATTTAGCTCTATTCACCATCAGTTTAAATTCTAACAATTTTCGTTCTACCTCACAATCAGAATCTTGACCGTTATACACAAACGACTGATCGCATATATAAAGATGAGCAATCATTTGAATAAACCAAGTTTTAGAATATTACTTAAATCAATTTCCTGTTGATCAAAAAAGCCACTTGGCCACTCAGAGATTTGACCTTGTTCATCCATCACTAACGGAAATACAGTATAATCTTTATCAAAAAAATAAAGACTCACATCTTTATGAGTTATAGGGGAATTTTTCTTTAAAGAACACAATCGTACACTATTTATAATATGTTCACTGTGTGTTTCAATAAAGATTTGTACTTGTTTATTTCTTGTTATTTGACAAATTAGTTCCATTAAACGCGACTGTGCCCTAGGATGTAAATGAGCCTCAGGATTCTCGATAAACAGACAACCCCGGTCAATAGTCAATGCCATAATTACAATAGGCAAAATATAGCTGTATCCAAAGCCGCAATTTATTGATTTAAGGCCTTTATCTTTTCCTATTTGAAATAACAAGTTCAATACAGCACTTTGCTTATTTTCTCTCCCTGTTATTTCTAAGGTTCCTCCATCCATGATATAGCTGACCCACTGACTCACTTCATTCAATAGCTCATCTTTTCTAATCAGCATATTCAACCGATGTTCACCATTACATCCAACTGGGTTAGAAGCTTTTATTTCTTCTTTTTCTTCATAACGAGTCGGTCCCAATCGATCGGCAGAAATATAATTGTAGTCCATAAATAAACTTTGAAAGTCCTTTGGATAAGTATACAAATGACTTTCCTGTTTTACATTATTGCTATCTGAAAGAGATGTTGCCTGCTGAAAATAATTTACTCCGTTTATTTTTAATTCTACAATTTTACCCACTCGATCCGACATCTCTTTGTACCCCAATTCAATCAAAGAGTATTCCGTTTCTGTTGTCTTTAATTTAAAATAAATATTATCACCTAAACGGTTTCTGTTTACCAAATCTTCAAACAAATCAAGTCGTACAAAATCACCATTAACCTCCAGTTTTTCTATATTTCCATTCTTTTGAAGACTTTGTGACAACAATAAAAGCACCTGAAAAACAGAAGATTTTCCTCTTCCATTATACCCAGTAAATAGATTCAAGGCACTTAAATCGAAATCTGTAGAAGAAGAAAAACATTTGAAATTGTCAATTGTTAACGAAGAAATCATAATCAATCTTATTTAGGATGTGATTTTAACCACTCAACAGAAGTGTTAGGAAGCCATCCTGCCATATGAGAAAGACGAGTTCTAGAAATAAATAACAAATCAGGCGCATCTAGTTTCGCCTTCAACAATTCATATATTTCATCTTTGTCCTTATCACAATAAAGGAACCAACAATTCGAAATAAACTGGTTCGTTTCTCCTAGTTCTTTCAACTGTTTCAATAAGGCTTCCTCTTTAGCAAGTTCCTTTATATCATATGTAATACAATACAGCATAAACTAATTTTGGGTACAAATATACTTATTCTTTTTAAAGTTTGAAAATTCTATTAAGCATTCTTCAGCACTCAAACCAGTAATATCATCACTTCTTCACCCGAATGGAATCCACCTTCCGCCTTACGGCCAGCACGTTCAGCACCGATACCAGCAGGAAAAGTCCCCCGGCCGTCAGCAATGCCGGCAGCAGGCTGCCTCCCTGAAAATCGGGCACCATCCGCTGCAGCATGTCCAGATACGCTCCCCGGGCCACGCACACCAGCAGCACGCCCATGGCTGCCACTGCCGCGTTCAGCGCCACCGTGAGCACCTGATACGGACGCGCCACCGCTGCCGGACTGAAGCCTATCATCAGCAGGTTCTCCAGCTTCTTCGTGTTCTTCTGCAACAGCAGGTAGATGCTCAGCATCAGCAGGTAGAACGACAGCACACTGATAATCAGGCCCACCGTGAGCACGATGCCCACCACCATCTTCAGGAACCACGTCGTCTTTCCCGCATCCAGCTTGTCGCCTTCCGTCTCATAGCCTTTCTGCTTGAAATACTTCGCAATGCGGTCGTCCGCCGGATTGTCCACTTCCACAATCAGTCGTGAGGGAGCCGTCTCACCGCCGTCACCCAGCGTCGCGTTGGCCCAGTCCATGAACGCCTGCGGCACCAGAATCGTGTTCAGCCGGTTGGAGAAACCCACGATACGTCCCTTCATGCGCTCCGTCCGTCCCCGTCCGCTCAGCCGCACGTCCAGCGTCATCATCCCCATCACGCCCTCCGAGAGCTGCGGCAGGTTACGGCTCTGTGCAAAGCCAAAATTATACAGGTTCAGGTAGTTGCGCGGAATGATAATAGGGATTTCTGTCTGCCCCTCGCGATACGTCCAGCCTTCCAGCCGCACGTCGACAAACTCATCGGGCACCGACTCAAAGAACATGGCCGTAGAGAGCTGCATGCCCGCCATGCCCATGCCGGCCGACACCTGAAACTGCGCCGGAGTGAACGCCCCCGTCCGCTTGGCAAACGGCTGCGACTCCATGTCGGCTATGTCAGCACGCGAGAACGTACCTCCCTTGCCCACCAGGCTGCCCAGCGTGCTCACCTGCTTGCTCACAATCACGTAGTCCTTCTTCATGAAACTGTCGCCCTGCGTAAACACCGGCAACACGTCCTTATAAAACTGTATACTCAGCAGCACGATGACCATACCGCACAGGTTGGCCAGGAAGAATCCCGCCAGCTGCGCCACACTGATGTGCTGTCTCAATAATTTCCAGATCATATCCGTCTTCGTTTTAATCCCTTACAAACTCAGCACCCTGTCATACTCCAGCGGCAGGTGCTTGCCGATGGACGTCACAATCACTCCTGCTCCCTGGCGGGCCGCTTCCTCCTTCAGGATACGCGCCATAATCTGCCCGTTGCCGTCGTCCAAGTGGCTCACCGGCTCATCCAGGAAGAAAAAGTCGGCCGGCTGACACAGCATCCGCACGAAAGCCACGCGCTGCTGCTGCCCGTACGACATCTTACCCACTTTTACGTCCCATTTGTCGGCGATGCCCAGCTGTTCAAACCAGTCCTTCACCTGCTGCTTGCGGCAGAAGCCCGTCAGCCCGTTCTTCAGCTGCACGTTCTCCCATGCCGTCAGTTCCCCGAACAGGCGGAGCTCCTGAAACAGCATACTCAGCGAACGCTTGCGGATGTCGGTCCACTGCTTCACCGTGAGTTTCCGCACATTCTCCCCGTCGAAGGTGATAATCCCCTGGTAGTCCGTACGGTACCCGTAAATAAAACTGCAAAGCGACGACTTGCCTGTGCCCGACGCCGCTTCAATCAGATACATCTTTCCTTTCTGGAAAGCCACCTGCCGGTGCCACACGTCGGACACGATTCCGTCGCGTCCGGCGAATACCTCCGGCAGGGTTTGCTGTAATTCTATTGTGTTCATTTCATTCAATGAATAATTAATAATGAACAATGAAAAACGAGTGAATGCTCTTCGTTATTCATTATTCATTATTCACTATTAATTATTAACTATCTGTACCAGCTGCTTCAGCGCATTCTCCTTGCGGTTCTTCAGCTGCAACACCATGCGCGCCTTGGTCGGTTCATCCGATTCCACGCTCAGGTAGTCCAGCATGCTCACGTATGGCACCTGCGGAAGCACAGCAGCCAGTGCCTGGAAGTTTACGTTCAGGTAGAAATGCTTGTCCTTCACGTCCTTGGCCCAGTCACAGTCTTTCAGCGACAGTCCCTTCACCTCACGACCAATCAGGTCTTCCTGATTCGTCAGGTAGAAGCGGTCATCTTTCACGCCCAGCCAGAAAGACACCGGTCCGCGGCCCATGCCCAGCATGGCACCGTTGGCAGCCACAAACTGATAAGCATTCTCGCCCTTGTTTACCAGACGCATCTGTCCGTTTGTCATGGCCAGCATCGGTTTCAAGTCTTCAAACGTGCGCATAAAGTCACTGTTCGTCACGTCGGCATACAGGATGAAGCCCGGCTTCATCGACATTTCCGGCATGGCCACTGCCACGTCACCCTTCACCGCCTTGAAGATAGCCTCAAAGTCGAGCGGCATCATCGAGTTGTCCAGCTCCTGACGCACCGTCGGGTTCTCGCGCAGCAGTTCGTACGCCTTCTCACCGTTCACGTTGGCAGCCATCCAGCACACCGTATTGGCCGGGAACGTCTTCAGGTACGTACCGTCCAGTTCCCCGCTCACTTCTGCCTGCTTTTGCAGCAACTCCTTGAACTTGCCACCCAGCAGCGCTTCCACTTCCACCACGGCTTTTCCTTCTTCAAAGTCGAGCGTAGTAAACAGTTTCAAATCATTCAGGTTCAAGTCAGCCGGCAGTCCCATGGTCATCGGTCCCCAATAACTCTTCGGCATGGCATCCAGTGCAGTCACCATTGCCACATCCTCGTCGGCATCCTCTAATTTCTTGAATTCCGGAGTGCCCGAATAGCCCTCCCCTTTCTTCTGGCGCAGCCACATCGAAGCCTGATGCTGCAAGTCCTTCGGGTTGCCGTTGCCCGCCAGCATCATGAACGCATCGTCCGTCCAGGCCATCAGTCCGCCGCCACCCACGGTCCAGCGACAGCCGTCGCCGTCGGCAGGAGCCTCACACGCCTTCTGCTCCTGAAGCATTGCAATCAAATCTTCCAGTTTTCCCTTGTCGGCCATGCGCACCAGCACACCGCCCATTTGCATCTGAGAAGCCCCAAAGAAATACACCCGGTCGGTCAGTTTCAGTCCGCTTTCCTCCGGATTCTCCATCAGTTTGTCCACCAGGGCATCCGCATTGCCCTTCAGGCTCGATTTCATCATCTGCCCCATCGACTGCTTTGCCTGATCGTTCAGGTCACACTTCTGTGCCATATCCATCAGGTCGAACGAGAATACAGCAGCCGCATCTTTCGGCAATGCATTGGTGTACGCATTGTCTTCCCCGCAGGCAGACAACAAGAAAGCCATACCCAGTGCCAGGCTTCCCATCCATTTCCATGTCTTTTTCATAATCATTTATTTAAAAGTTACACATCACCTTCATTCCGCGTGTGTCAGGTTCATCAGGTGTACGGCCACCAGCGCCGCCGTCTCCGTACGCAGACGCGACTTGCCCAGGCTCACGGCCTGAAAACCTTTTTCAGCCGCCAGTGCCACTTCCTCCGGACTAAAGTCCCCCTCCGGACCAATCAGCACCACGGCATCCTCATCCGTGCGGAGCACATCGCGCAGAAGGGGCTTTTCCCCCTCATAACAGTGCGCAATGAACTTCTGCCCCGTAAATTCCCGCTCCATAAAGCGGCGGAAATCCGTCATCTCGTTTACCACCGGCTTGCGCGCCTTGAGCGACTGCTTTACGGCCGACACCACGATTTTCTCCACCCGTTCCGTCTTGATGACCTTCCGTTCCGAAAAACGGCAGTTCAGGAAAGTCAGCTCGTCGAAACCGATTTCCGTGGCCTTTTCCGCCAGCCATTCCATGCGGTCCATGTTCTTGGTAGGTGCCAGTGCCAGGTGCAGATGCCCTTTCCAGAAAGGCTCCTGCTCCGTTTTCTCCACCACCTTCACCACACAGCGCTTCTGCGTGGCAGCCGAAATGACCGCCCGATAGAAGCAGCCTTTCCCGTCGGTCAGGGTAATCTCCTCGCCCACTCCCAGGCGCAACACCCGCAGACAGTGTCCGGCCTCTTCCTCCGGCAGCTCCATGGTCTGCGCAATATCCGGTGCATAAAACACGTGCATAGACTTATTCCTTTTCGTTAGCTTCTTCTTCCAGACTGTCGTCTGTTTCCCCTCTCTCCTTACGAGCCTGCATTTCGCGCTTAATCAGCTCTGCATACTCGTAGTTTTCCTCACGGATGGCCTTTTCCATCTCCTTCTCCAGGTAAAACATCGGCAATCCGCGCAACAGCGCCGCCTGCAAGTGCGATACAGACTTCTTGGCAAAATCCGGCACCCGGTTTTCCAGCATCTCCGTTCTGATATAGAACGGTGCCTCTCCCAAGGTAGCGAGCACCAGCGCATCGGCCAGTTTCACGGTCAGTTCCACCACCGTGCCGTCCGCCTTGCGCATATAGACACTGGTCTGCGGTACCTGGTCTTCCTTTCCCCACAGCACTGCCTTTTCCACCGTAGCCCCATAATGCTCCTTCAGCATCTTCAGCATCTGGTAGTGCACCGAAAGGTCCACCGCCTCCGGCGCATCCAGCGACACGTCCAGCAAGTCTGCTTCGTCGGCATTGATGATAGCCATGAACTTACGGTGCGGCTCTTCCTTCTCTTCCAGCATCATCTTGTAATTGTAGCCGTTTGCCATCAGCATATCCATTTTGTCCGCATCCGTCAGCACCTCATCGAATGTCAGGTCCTTTACCAGTTCTACCGGGTTTATCATCTCTGTAATGTAGCTGACTTTCAGTTCTGTCAGTCCTTCGTTTCCTTTGAATTCCATAGTGAAATCTCATTTAATTGTTATTACTATTATGCTTATATTTAAATACCACTGAAAAGACTACGGCCACCACCAGCGCATAAGCCGCAAACACGAACCATGCGTAGCTCCAGCCTTCCACCTGCGGCGCCTGCGAGTTGAAGTCCACAAAGCAGTTCACCACCGCCTGCGCACTCAGCGTACCCACCGTAGCACCGATACCGTTGGTCATGATAATGAACAGTCCCTGCGCGCTCGAGCGGATAGACAGATCCGTCTCCTTGTCGACAAACAGCGAACCCGACACGTTGAAGAAGTCGAATGCCACGCCATACACCAGCATGGACAGCACGAACATCCACACCCCGCTGCCCGGGTCACCCAGGCCGAACAGTCCGAAGCGGAGCACCCATGCCACCATGGCAATCAGCATCACCCGCTTGATGCCGAAACGTCCCAGGAAGAACGGAATCAGCAGGATACAGCACGTTTCACTGATTTGCGAGAGCGAAATCAGCAGGTTGGCATGCTGCACGCCAAACGTGTCGGCATATTCCGGAATGGCGCTGAAGCTGGTGATAAACGGATTGGCAAACCCGTTCGTAATCTGCAGCGACACACCCAGCAGCATCGAGAAGATGAAGAACACCGCCATCTTGCGGTTCTTGAACAGCAGAAACGCCTTCAGTCCCAGTGCCTCCACCAGCGACTTGCGTCCTCCCTGTGCACGGCTCACCGGACATTCCGGCAGTGTCTGGGCATATACAGCCAGCACCACGCCCCAGGCCGCACACGTAAAGAACTGCATATAGTTCGACTGGAATCCCAGCAAATCTACCAGCCACATGGAACAGATGAAACCGATGGTGCCGAACGTACGTATCGGCGGAAAAGCCTTGATGGTGTCCAGTCCCGCCTTATCCAGCGCCGTATAGGCCACCGAATTCGACAAAGCCAGCGTAGGCATGTAGAACGCCACGCTCACGGAGTAGAACGAGAACAACGGTGCAAATTCCACCTGCGGTCCCGTAGTCATGGCATAGTAGCCCGCTCCTCCCATAAACAAGGCTGCCAGCAAATGGCTCAGCCCCAACAACCGTTGCGCCGGAACCCAGCGGTCGGCAATGATACCCAGCACAGCCGGCATAAACAGGGACACAATCCCCTGCATGGCGTAAAAAATTCCGATATGTCCACCCAGTCCCACGCCTGCCAGGTACGTACCCATCGAAGTAAGATAGGCCCCCCACACAGCAAACTGCAGGAAGTTCATGACAATCAGTCTCAGTTTCATGTTCATATACTCATAGATTTATTAAAGGTTATTTCATCATCGTAGCCAGTGAAGCCAGCATCGTAGCCAGCGAAGCAAACGAAGTCGCATTCGATACCACAGTGGCAAAATTGAACTTCTTCGTCTTGTTCGGCACCACGATTTCGCAGCCCGGCTCAATCTGTTTCTTTCCGCTGCCCTTCACCTCGGCCACCTGTCCGTTCATGTAAATAATGAACTTCTGGCTCTTCTTGGCATTGGCAGAGTAGCCTCCCGCCTGGCTCAGGTAATACTTCACGCTCTTGCCCTTGGCATACGACACCGTGTTCGGCATCATCACCGCTCCGTTCACCTTCACCGTATTGTTGTATTCCGGCACCGTCAGCACATCGCCCTCGCGCAGCACCAGGTCGGCATCACCGCCCGGGTTGGCCAGCGCCGCTTCCAGGTCAATACCCACCGTGAACGTGCTGTCCACCTTCAGTCCCAGCGAAGTAGCCAGGGTCTCACCGATTTCCCGGCGCACCATCTTCACCACATCTTCCATGCGGCGCAGTTCCTCCTCGTTGGCCACGCGGCGCAACTTGGCTCCCCGCACATACGCATAGCGGCTCACCCCTCCGGCCCGCTGAATCAGGCTGCTCAGGCGTTCGCTCTTCGTACTCAGCGTATACTCACCCCGGTACAGCACCTCGCCGTCCACCGTCACGTTCACCTGCTCGTTGTAGCTCGGGCTGCGGCGCACGAACACCTGGTCGTAAGGTTGCAGTTCAAATCCCGCCTCGCCGTCCACCACAAAGCCGTCCTTCAGGCCGAACGAGAAATTCTGTCCGATCATGTCCGGTTCCGTCGTCCCTTTCGGGTCACGGATGCGCCGCGACACGTCCACGCGCACCAGCGAAGCCGACTCCTTCAGTCCGCCCGCCGTAATCACCAGGTCCTCCAGGCTCATGTGGTCGGCATACGTATAGCTTCCCGGCTTGTTCACCTCCCCGCTGATGGTCACCTTGCCCATGTCCTGCAAGTCGTGGATACTCGGAATATACAAAATGTCATTCTTCTGCAAGGCGATGTCGGGCGAAGTTCCCTTCAGAATCCCTTCGATGTCCACCGGCAGCACCTCCTTCGTCAGGTTTTCCCGTTCACGATACAGCACCGCGCGTCCCGTAAACGCATCTCCCAGCAGTCCGTCGGCCTTTTCCACCAGCTGGCGCACCGTGTTGAGCGAGCCGCTCAGTTCGAACACACCCGGATGATACACCGCGCCCTTCACCTCCAGACGGTTGTTGAAGCGGTTCAGGATAGAATCCACCGTCACCACATCCCCGTCTATTAATTTAAACGCAGAATAGTCTATATCGTTCACCGTTTTTACGGAAAATTCTTTTCCATCTTTTCGTAACACCCTGATACTCTTCTTATAAGCATCCGAAGAAAATCCGCCGGCATACTTCAGCAACGTCGCGGCCGACTCCCCGTTCTTCATTTCATAGAACATCGGGCGTTTCACCTTACCCGTAATCTTCACCAGTTCGTCGTAGGTAGGCACAATCACCACATCGCCGTCCTGCAGGCGGATGTCGTCCTGAATCTGCCCCTTCATGATGTACTCGTACACATCCAGCCGGGCAATCGTCTTTCCGCCGCGGGCCACCTGCACGTTACGCAAGCTACCGATGTCGCTCACCCCGCCCGACGCATACAAGGCATGAAACACCGTCGAGAGCGACGACAGGGCATACGTACCCGGCGCTCTCACCTCTCCCATCACGTTCACCTGGATGGTGCGGATGTTCCCCAGCGTCACCTGTATGTTATTGGCCGAATCCGCATAAATCTTGCCCAGTTCCTGCTTCAGCAGCTGGCGGGCATCCTTAATGGTCATGTTGTTCAGGTATACCGGACCCAGATTCGCGATGTTCACGTAGCCGTCGGGCGAAATCTCCAGCCGCATGGTATTCTGGCTGGCCCCCCACACGTCGACAATCACCTCGTCGCCCGGTCCCAGCCGGTAGTTCTCCGGAGTAGCCATGTTCAGGTTCGGCTGGAAAGTAAGTTTGTCAATGTTGAAAATATTGCGACCGAACACGTCATTCTCGCTGGCCGTCGACACCTTCAGTTCCTGACGTTTCTTCATGGTCTCCTTCATCTCGTCCGTATTCGCACCTTCAAGGGCCGCCTCTCCGTCAGTCGCATTGGCCACAGTCGTCTTCCGCGCCCTCGTACCGGTGTCCTGTACCGCACCGCCTTCTCCCGCCTGAGAAGAAGATCCCGAAGTGGCAGCGCCCGAATACTGAGACTTCAAGCGCAACAACTGTTCCTGAGTAGCCCCCTTTGAAAGCAGTTCCATGGCAATGGTCTGCTGGTCTTTCCCCTGCTGAAGTGCTTGCTGTACATATTCTATCACCTGGCTGTCGGTCATTCCGCTTTGGGCATACACAGCCGGCCCTCCCAGCAGAAACAACCACAGCACAACTCTAGCGAACTGTTTTCTCATTTTATTGTCTACGTTTTTGGTTTTAATGACAAAGATACATGAAAAAAAATAACCACCAAGCCCCCAGGGAAAGGAATTACGGCATGGGAACCGAAAAATAGTAAAATCAGACTGTTCCCGCGGTCAATTTACAGGAAACATTCGGGCTTCAAAATATAAATAAAGTTAACAAGGTGCATTTTTCTGTGCATTTTATATGTTACATAACATAAAACCCTTACCTTTGCACTGTGTTTTTCATGGTATTAGATTTAAGGTTAATGAAGATTGGGAGTCTGGGAAGATTCCCTTTTTTTATGTCCTTTTCCAGGAAGTTAAAAGCGAACAGATTCTTCATTTTTCATTATCAATTATTTCATTCTTCTTTTCTTTATCACCTGGTTAAACCACTGGTGAAGCAGCGTCCACGCCAGCACGTCAATCACGAACACCAGCGTATTGTTCATATACTGTATGGCCGTGATGGTAAACGCACAGAAGCAGGCCGACATCAACTGGATAGTCACCATCGCCTTGCGGGGCGAGAAACCCATCTCCAGGAACTTATGATGAATATGTGTCTTGTCGGGCATGAACAGCGGCCGTCTGTTGCGCGCACGGCGCAGTACCACACGCACCACGTCCAGACACGGCACCATCAGCACGCTGAACGATACCAGCACCGGACTGCTCTTCACCCTCAGCAGCATTTCTGGCTCGTACATGCAGTATTTGATGACAAAAAAGCTCAGAATAAATCCCAGCGTCAAGCTGCCCGTATCCCCCATGAAAATCTTGCGCCCCATGTCGGCATTCCCGAACACGTTGTACGAGAAGAACGGGATGATCACCCCCACCGTCACGAACGCCAGCATGGCATAGCTCCACATCTGGAAATGCACGAACAGCACCCCGAACACCAGCAGCGCCACCATGCTCAGTCCCGAGGCCAGTCCGTCGATACCGTCAATCAGGTTAATGGCATTGGTGATGAACACCACCAGCAGCATGGTCAGCGGAATGCCCACCGCCTCCGGAATGAGGTAAATGCCGAAAAGCCCGTAGAAATTGTTGATGTACAGGCCCGCCAGCGGAAACATGGCCGCCGAGATAATCTGCACCAGGAACTTCCGGCGATAGCGTACCCCCACCAGGTCGTCGCCGATACCTATAATATATAATAAGGTCATTCCGCCCATCAGGAAAAGAAACTCAGACACCTGCCTCTCCGCCTCCCTCTCCTGCGGCCCGATGCCCAGCACCAGCCGCAAGGCCGTAAATACACAGACTGAAAAAAGAATCACCGGAAAAAATGTCACTCCGCCCAGGCGGGGCACCGGACGCTTGTGCACCTTCCGTTCATCGGGCACGTCGAACAGACGCTTCCGCATGGAAATAATCAACACGTTCGGAATGATGATACGGCCCAGAATCACCGCCGAGATAAAGGCCAGGATAACGATATACAGATTCTCCATAAATAATCTTGGTTGAATATTGAATATTATTGCAAAGTTACATTTTTATTTCATATCTGCAACAGAATCGCTTCCCGGCGTACATAAAAAAACGGGAGTCAAAGCTCCCGTTTCACTTCAAAGCAAGGACACGCCTTGGTCCACTCATCCGGTTCCACCACCCCGTCGCCGTCCAGGTCCGGACTCAGGTCGCGGTGGCCCACCACCTGCGTGATGCCCGGGAAATCCGCCTTCAGCACCCTCACCAGAATCCGCAGCGAACGCTTCTGCAGCTCCGTGCGCGTATCTGCCGGGCGGCCCTGCTCATCCAGTCCTCCTTCGTACGCGATGCCGATACTCCGCTCATTGTAGCCCCGTGCATGCGCCCCGGCCCGTTCCACCGGACGCATGGTGCAGATTTCTCCGTCCGTACGCACATAGTAATGATAACCGCAGCACTTGAAGCCCCGTTTCCGGTGCATCTTGGTCAGTTCAGCAGGCGAGAGCGGACTATCCGCCCTCGTTGCTGTACAATGAATCACAATCATGTCAATTTTTCTCATCACAATCCGGTTTTCTCCCGGTCAGGAGGCAGAGAATACACTTCAGTACCCTGACCACAATCCATTTTACCCTCGTCATTTCTCACTGCACCTCATTAAGATTAAGCCCCCAGACCTTCGTCGGTTTCTTCTTCCTTCTTATACTTCACCGGCACCTTTTCGAAAGCCAGGTTGCCGATGGCTTCCTGCATCACCGTGCCCGGGCGGAACAACACACGCACCTTGTCAATCAGCGCGTCCGTGTAAGTCTCCTCGGTGTCCGAACCGCCGCCGCTCAAGCTCAGCTGCAACGAGCCCAGTTCGCCCAGTCGCACGATTTCACCACCCTGCAAGCCTTCCGACACGATGTCTTCCAGTGCCGTCAGCACCGCCATCACGTCGGCACGGGTCACGGTACACATCTGGTGGATACGTTCCGCTATTTCACGGATGCCCATCTCGCCGCGAGCCTGCGACTGTGCATAATACTTCACTTCACCGCTTTCACGGTCTGCCGGGTTCACACGTCCTACTACTGAATAAGTCACTGTCTTTTTCATAAGTCAAACAATTAATAGTTAATAGTTAAAAGTTAAAAACGAAGAACTGATGATTTGTTTTTCGTTTACAAAGGCAAAGATACGATGCGCCGTTCCCGCCATGTAGACTTATGAAGACATACGAAGACTTTTGAAGAAATTATTTTTTCACTCCCCCGCTCAGGGCTCTCCCAGGAAGCGCACAATCAGCTCCACCTCCGGCTTCAGGAAAAACTTCCGGTTCTTGTCGTAGCCCGCCGCTGCGAGCGCCTCTTCCAGTTCCCTGCACCGCTTGATCCACCGTGCCAGCCCCTGCAGTGCCGACTTCTTGTCCAACTCCGGAAAATACAGCCGGGCCAGCTCATTCTTGCGGTACACCCTCAGACAGAACCGTCCGTCTCCTCCGGGCGTCCCCCGCCCTTCCCTCGTATTCAGTTGCATGTATTCCATCTTCCTTTCGTTTAAATTACGAATATAAATATACTCATTTTCAGCCTGATATACAAATATTTTCCGTTCTGTTTCCATGGCCGGACGCCACTTTTTTCCTCGCACACCGCCCCGCCAGACTCCTCCCGCGTTATTTGTCCAAACATCAATAATAAGCCCACCAAGGGCCAAAAATACCCCAAATCATTGCACAGATTTGAAATAAATCGTAATTTTGCATAATTTACAGACGCAGAGAGACTAATCCCCCATTCTTTCGGGCAGAAAAAGAATGGCAAAACCACAGAAAAAAACAACTGAAAAAACAAAATATGAAGATTAAAGCGTTATCACTTCTCGTTTTTATGGCCTGCTCCCCGCTGCTGATGGCACAATCGAGCATGACCGACCAGCAAGTTCTAGAGTATGTAAAACAAGGCATGTCCGAAGGTAAGGACCAGCGCCAGATGGCCACCGAGCTGGCCCGCCGTGGTGTGACCCGCGAACAGGCCGAACGTGTCAAGAAACTGTACGAACAGGAACAGGGAGTCAGCACCTCTCAAATGAGCGGCACCGAGCTGAACGAAGCCCGCCTGCGCGAAGCCACTCAGGAAGAAAGCACCACCTCCGTACTGGAGAATCCGCAGCCTGACAGCCGCGAACTGGCACAGGAGAGCCAGGTGTTCGGACGCAACATCTTCAATACCCGCAACCTTACGTTCGAGCCCAGTGTCAACATCGCCACTCCCCCCAACTACCGTCTGGGTCCGGGCGACGAAGTGATTATCGACATCTGGGGAACCAGCCAGAACACTATCCGTCAGCAGATTTCGCCCGACGGCACCATCAACATCGAGAAAATCGGTCCGGTCAGTCTGAGCGGCATGACCGTGAGCGAAGCCAACAGCTACCTGAAGCGTGTGCTGGGAAAAACGTATAGCGGACTGGACACCCCCGACGGAACCCTTGAAATCCGCCTGACCCTGGGCAACACCCGCACCATCCAGATTAACGTGATGGGCGAAGTGGTGCAGCCGGGCACCTACGCCCTCTCTTCCTTCTCCACCGTGTTCCACGCCCTTTACCGCGCCGGCGGTGTGAGCGACATCGGTAGCTTGCGTAACGTGCAGGTAACCCGTAACGGCAAGACCGTGGCCAAGGTCGATGTGTACGACTTCATCATGAAAGGCAAGACGCAGGACGACATCCGCCTGCAGGAAGGCGATGTGATTATTGTGCCTGCCTATGAGGCACTGGTACAAATCAGCGGCAACGTGAAGCGCCCCATGAAGTTCGAAATGAAGAAAAACGAAACCCTCGCCACCCTGATCGGCTATGCCGGCGGTTTCTCGGCCGATGCCTACACCCGCTCCTTGCGTGTAGTGCGCCAGAACGGCGAAGAATATGAAATCAACACGGTGAAAGAAATAGACTACTCCGCCTACCCCATGCGTAACGGCGACGTAGTGACAGCCGAGGCCATCCTGAACCGCTTTACCAACAAGCTGGAAGTGCGCGGTGCCGTGTACCGTCCGGGCATCTACCAGCTCAACGGCGAAATCAATACCGTGCGTGCCCTGGTGAACGAAGCCAAGGGCCTGATGGGCGACGCCTTTACCAACCGTGCCGTATTGCAGCGCGAGCGTGAAGACCTCACCACCGAAATCATCAGTGTAGACGTGCGCAGCATCATGGCCGGCACCAGCCCCGACATCCCCTTGCAGAAAAACGACATTCTCTATATCCCCAGCATTCACGATCTGGAAGACCGTGGCGATGTAGCCATCTTCGGCGAAGTGGCCAAGCCCGACTCCTATTCCTATTCGGACAACATGACGCTGGAAGACCTCATCATCCGTGCCGGCGGATTGCGCGAATCGGCCTCTACCGTACGTGTGGACGTATCCCGCCGCATCAAGGATTCCAAGAGTACCGCTTCTACCGACAGCATCGGCCAGATGTTCACCTTTGCCCTGAAAGACGGGTTTGTGATTGACGGCCAGCAGGGTTTCACCCTCCAGCCCTACGACCAGGTGTTCGTACGCCGCAGCCCGGGTTACCAGGCACAGCAGAACGTACAGGTAACCGGCGAAGTTCTTTTCGGCGGTACCTACGCCATGACTACCACCGAAGAACGCTTGTCCGACCTCGTCAAGAAAGCCGGCGGTGCCACTCCGAAAGCCTACCTGCGCGGTGCCAAGCTGATCCGTGTGGCGAACGAAGAAGAAAAGAAACGCATGCGCGACGTCATCAACCTGATGAACCGCCAGTTCGGTGAAGCCATGATGGACTCACTGGGCATCCGTGTGGAAGACACCTTCAGCGTAGGTATCGATTTGGAGAAAGCCGTGGCAAAACCCGGCAGCGAATACGACCTGGTATTACGCGAAGGCGACGTGCTGAGCGTGCCCAAGCTGAACAACACGGTGAAAGTGAACGGTGCCGTCATGATGCCGAACACCGTGGGTTACCTCAGTGATAAAAACGCCAACTACTACCTCGACCAGGCCGGCGGCTATGCCCTCAATGCCAAGAAGAGCAAGAAGTTCGTTATCTACATGAACGGCCAGGTGGCCCGCATCAAAGGCCGCAGCAAAAACAAGATTGAGCCGGGCTGCGAAATCATCGTACCGAGCAAGAAGAACAAGAAAGTCAATGTAGGCGAAATCCTGGGCTATGCCTCTTCCTTCGGTTCATTGGCCACCATGTTCGCTACCATCACCAACCTGATTAAGAAGTAATCACCCTCCCGTTTTTCATTACTCATTATTAATTATTCATTATGGAAAAACAATATACAAATCCGGACTACCGTCCGGCTACAGAAAACGACGATGAACCCCAGATAGACTGGATGGGCCTTCTCCGCCAGCTTCTCGCCATCCGCAAGAAGCTCTACCTGGCAGCAGCCATAGGCGTAGTGCTGGGTGTCCTCATTGCTTTGGGCACCCCCAAGCAATATACCGTCAGCATCACCCTCTCCCCCGAAATGGGAAGCGGGAAATCCGGTAGCGGGCTCGCCAGCATGGCAGCCTCCTTTCTGGGTGGAAGCATAGGTACTGACAGCCCCGATGCCCTGAATGCCACCCTGGCTCCGGACATTGTAGCCTCCACTCCTTTCCTGTTGGAGCTTTTTGATGCCCGTGTGGTAAGTCAGGATAAACAGATTGACACTACCTTCACCGCCTATCTGGATGAACAGAAATCTTCCTGGCTGGGCTATGTATTGAAAGCTCCCGGCATGGCCATCGGCGGCATCAAATCCCTGCTCACTAACGAGGAAGAAGAAGAGAAGGATACCATACAAGGAGGCACCATTGAACTGAATGAAGAGGATGCAACAAAACTAAAATCTCTGCGCCAACAAATCACAGCCGAAGTAGATAAAAAAACATCTATTACAACACTCTCCGTTACCTTACAAGACCCCAAAGTAACAGCCATCATAGCTGACAGCGTAGTGGCCAAGCTCCAGCAATACATCACCGCCTACCGCACCAGCAAGGCGAAGGAAGACTGCCAGTACCTGGAAAAGCTCTACAAGGAACGTCAGCAAGAATACTACGATGCCCAGCAGCGCTATGCCCGCTATGTGGATGCCAATAGCAATGTGGTGTTCCAGAGCACTTTGGCGGAGCGTGAACGCTTGCAGAACGACATGAGCCTGGCTTATCAGGTATACAGCCAGGTGGCCCAGCAGCTGCAGGTAGCCCGCGCCAAGGTGCAGGAAGAGAAACCCGTGTTTGCGGTGGTAGAACCTGCCGTGGTTCCCCTGAATCCTTCAGGCACCAGCCGTAAAGTTATTCTGCTGGGTGTGGTGTTCCTGGCCGTAGCCTTTACCGGCGCCTGGGAACTGCTGGGCAAAAAATACTGGCAGCAGTTCAAGGAAGGACTGACGCAGAAAAACTGATATATCAGACCGTTTCGGTGAACCGGGCCATCGCCTGACGGTTACGGTTCACCTCCTCGTATGAGTACATTACAACCCGATATCCCCTCTTTCCCGCCACACGGAGCTGTTCGAATCCTGCCTTGCGCAGGGCCAGCCCCACCTTGACGGCACTGAGGGGATTTTTCATGCCCCCACTTATATGCTGCAGAATTTCTCCCACCGTCAGGAAGATACATTCCTCGCCGGGCAGCGGCACCCGGAAGAAAGCCAGCAGCAAATCCGTTTCCAGGCTGGCCGTTTCGAAACGTTCGTTACGCGCATTTACCTGTGCAATCTCCTTTTCGTCGAACCAGTAGCGGAACCCCTCCTGCCACAGTCTCAAGGCCTGCCCGTACACTCCCTCATAATCCACGGGGTGCGTGTAGGGGTCGTCTATGTGTACCACCGTGAAGGGCAGCCAGCGCCGGCTTCCCGTAGGGTCGTTCAGAAACTCCGGCTGGTTGGTCGTGCCGCAGAAGCTTGCGATGTGCGGCCGGTTCTCCTTGTAGTGCCCATAGGCCCTCCGTTCGTTCACCGCCGGCAGCGTCACCATCGCCTTGAGCTGGTTAATGTCTTCCAGGCGCATCTCGTCAATTTCCTCCAGGCAGATCAGTGCAAATTCCGACAGCGCCAGGTTGTCGTCCTTCGTCACCCGCCCGCGGTTGGAACGCACCGAAAAATACCGCTGCAGCTCCGGCGGCAGCAGGCGTGCCAGCCAAGTCGTCTTGTAGCATCCCTGCCGCCCCACGAACACCAGTATTTCATGATTCGTCACCTCCTTCACCATCAGCGAGGCCACCGTGGCCACCAGCCACTTGCGGAAACACATGTCGAACAGGGCCGCATCGCCCTCCACCTGCACCGTAGCCGCCAGCCGTCCGATGTGATCGGTCACTCCGTCCCATTTCGGCAGCGAACAGAAATACTGTGTAAAAGGATTGAATTCCGGCACGAACTCCGACTCCAGCACCGAGCGCACGTCGCACAGGCGCACTGTGTGCCCCTCCTTGGTCATGCGGCTCCAGAGCGAGTTCACCATGCGGTCGGTCAGGTCAACAAACTCGTCGGCATCGGGATGCCTTATCTCCTCCTTTCCGGTAATCACATTTTTCCGGAACTCGGCCTGTGTAGTAAGAAAACCTTCTATCTCTTCGGGTGTAGCCAGCCGCGCACGTACATCTGCCGTGCGTCCGTTCCCCGCACCGCGCAGCTCGGCTGCCCGCTTTCCATGCGCGTCCGTATCGGCATAACACGAGCGGAAAATGGCAGCCACATCCCCGTCATACTCCGGAAAACGTCCGTCAGCCCAGCCGATGGCCTGCTCCAGCGGCAGGCCGAATTCGTTCATCAGATAGCCCATGCGCATGATGTACTCGTTATGATGGTGTGCGGCATACACCACCCCCTGCCCGTCCAGCTCCCTGCGGATGCGGGCCACCACCCGCTCCACACGCCCCACCCGCGGAGCGGCCGGTTTCATCAGCCGTTCCGCATCAAAGCGGAAAGGTTCGGCATCGGGCCGGAAAAACACTTTCTCATCGTGTGCCAGTCCGCTTAACCGTGTGGCGTTCTTGCAGGCAGGGTCAAACTCGCACCCCGTCAGCTGCCCGTAGTGCTCGTTCACCCCACGGAACACCCGGGTGTAACACGCCGCTCTGGCGGTGTCGTCCGCCTCACCCTCCAGACAATAACGGCACACCACTCTTATCCCTTCCCCGCTGATGGTTTTATAAGCCAGCAGCGTATGCGAATCGGCGCATATCCGGCCGAAAAGCTCTTCCACCCGTGTTTCGGACACATGGTCAAAGTCCACCATCGAGAGCCCTGTCCATCCGCCTATGTCGGCCTTCCGCTTGCCTTTTTCAAAGCGCACTGCCACGGCAAAGCACGGACAGGCAGCCTTCTCACGGCGGGCTGCTGTTTTCTGCCCCCGCGAGCGGTAGTATCGATACTTTTCAGTGTGGTTGGCCAGTGCTTTATCCTCCTTTATCAGGCGGACCACTTCATTGATAGGCACCGGCACCGGAACCGTGTCGGAATAACCTTTAAAAATACTGAGCATCATTTTGTTCATTTTCCCGTGTTTTAATTTACGATTTATTAAATTTGCAATCCGTTCAGCGTTAATTTGCGAACCATTCTTGTCGAATCGGCAAGGCGAATGTAGCGTAAGTTTGTTAAATCGACAAATCCCCATTGCACGCATGCGTGCAATATTTTAACCAATAATTTACTATAATTTTATTTTTTAAATCAAAAAGCCAATGGAACAAGCAAAATTGATTGAATTAGGGCAGATGTTGGAAGCATGGCGTCATCAGGTATTGCCGTATGACCGTACCCTTACCGAACGCGAACTCTGCCAGCTGGCACCCATGAGTCCGCACACGTATCAAAAAGTAAAAAAGGGCTCCTGACAGATCTTACCCTTCTGGGGCGCATACTGGCAGTATACTGCCGCCTGCTTGCCGACGATTCAGAAAAACAAAACGAACTGCTGCACGATTTTGCCCGGTCGCTGACCGCCGATCTGGAGCGCCTGGAGGCACAACGGGCCTCCAAAAAGCCACGCGCTCACCCCTAATCTTGACGGGTTGACGGGTTGTCAGCGGTTTTTCAAACTTTTTATATACAGGTGTGGAAAAAAGTCAGTCTACTATTTTTCCACACCTTTCTTATAGAAGTTTTACAAAATGCCTGCCAACCCCGACAACCCGTCATCTTTTTCACTCCCCTCCCGAAAATCCCCGAAAACGCTTTTACGTTACAGCCTGAACGCACGGACACTTGCAGGAAAACGCAAGTACATTTCAGGCAAAATATACTGGTGTTCCACTACAAATGTACTTGCGTTTTCCTGTGTACGCACCCGCATTTTGTCGAACTATAAAAAAATGCCTTGAAAGAGCATAAAACCCTGCAAAAGCTTGCATAGGTATCAAATAAACGCTAATTTTGTATCGCTTTATAAGGATATATTACGTTTATCATTTCTAGCTAGAAAGGTTTGGGAGTGATAACAGCGAAGCATGGCCAAAAGTAAAAATAAAATAAAGGTCATATCTACAATTTTCCGAAATAATATAAATGCTGTACTGGCAAGTACTTATAAGCCGATGAAAAAAGACTTTATACAAAGTTGCCCTTCCATCGTCAAACTTTAGTGAAAATGCCCACTCTGTAGAATCTATATTTAACGATTTGCGAAAGGTTAAAATAGTCTATAAAATCAATCTGAATTTAGTTAATTAATAATTTATCCTTCAGTTGTATAACAGAGAATAAACACCTAAATAAAACATTAACCTTTTATATAAATCAAAACAAGCAGAAACCTCTTTTAGAGATCTCAGCAGTAAACCACATAGGAATTTAAACTAGAGAACTTAGATTATGAAAATCTTTTCCCACGACAATACACTAATAATAGCCAATATTTTTAAGCGAGAGAATATCTTACAATCGTTAAAGAAGATAAAGATTGAAAATTTATCCTCCAAAATAAATTAGATACAGGAACTAATTCTATCAAATATTAATGAAGGAAATTATAGAAGAGAAAAATTGCACAGGCTGTGAAGCATGCCTAAACATATGCCCTCGTAATGCTATTCAAATGGAAAGAGATTGTGAAGGATTTGATTATCCCCAAATAAATCAAACTCTATGCATAGATTGTGGATTATGTAAAAAGATTTGCCCAGTACTTAATTACGCAGACTTATCTCCTAAAAGATGTAAAAATAATGACATACAAAAAGCATTTGCAGCAAAAATTAAATACGAAAAATATCGATCAATCAGTTCGTCAGGAGGAATATTTCCAGCTATTGCCAATTATATTTTAGATCAAGGAGGTCTCATTGTTGGGGCCGCATTTGATTCAAAATATAATGTTTATCATAAGATAATCTCTTCAGCAGAAGAACTAAAAGAGATACAAGCATCGAAATATGCACAAAGTAAAATTGGATTATTATATAAGGAAATTAAGAAATATCTACAGAGTGGTAAGATAGTTTTCTTTACAGGAATGGCATGCCAAGTAGAAGGCCTAAAGTTCTTTTTACGAAAAGATTATGATAATCTTTATACTGCAGATTTAATATGCATGGGAATTCCATCTCCTGGAGTATGGCGTACATATCTAGATACCATTTTTAAAGGGGAAAAAATACAACATATAAATTTCAAAGACAAGACATACGGATGGCGTAACTTCTCACTTCGTATAGAAACCAACAAAAGGCTATTCCTTGAAAAAGGCTTTGATAATGCCTTCTTTCAATGTATGTTCAAGACCTATACACTTCGCCCTTCGTGTTTTCATTGCCCTTTTAAAAAGGCTGAACGACTAAGTGATTTTACACTAGCTGATTGTTGGGGAACAATAAATGAAGTTCCTCAATTAGATGACAATAAGGGACTATCTGCAGTTGTTATTCATTCATCTAAAGGTATTCATTTATGGGAAAAATTAAGTTATACTCTCGATATTGCAGAAGTTAATTTAACTTCAATTATCAAGCACAACGATAACCTAGTAAAAAATAAACAGTCACACCATAAACGGAATGATTTTTATTATTACTTGAACCAAAAATCCCCTAAGAAGGCTTTTGTAAAGTTTGGAAAGAATCCCAATAAATCCCTATCCCTATTATTAAAAAGAAAAATGCGCACTTTAATTAAAGTAGTTTTAAACAAATGAATCTAAAAAAAATATTTCAGCCTCAATTTTGGTTATTTCCATATTCCACTTATAAGGCACTTTTCCAATATGACCTAAAATTCAATGCTTCTTTTCGAGGAGTGGAAGTTTTATCTTCAAATGTTATGAATTCTTATGAGATAAAATGTTTAAAATTATATCGTAAAGCACAATCCTCAAAGGGTACAATTTGGGAACGATATTATTATCCTAAACTAAAACGTTTTGGTTTACGAACCGGCATAAACTTGTGGCAAAATATGCATATAGGTAAAGGATTAATCATTGGTCATAGTGGCACAATAATATTGAATGGAGATGCTAAATTTGGTAATAATATATTCTTAACTCATGGTGTTACCATAGGTCGAGATGTACGAGGAAAACGTAAAGGGGCTCCCACCATTGGAAACAATGTGTGTATCCGTACAAACTCTACAATCGTAGGTAAAATCAATATAGGTGACGATGTATTAATTGCTCCTAATACTTTTGTTAATTTTGATGTGCCCAGTCATTCAATTGTAATTGGAAATCCAGCAACTATACATCATCGAGATCACGCAACAGAAGGGCATCTAGGTAACGTAAACAATTAAAACAATGACATACATAATTACTATAATTATTGGTTTAGTCATTTATATATTCTTAAATCAACTATATAAACGAACGAATCACTATAAGAATATCGTTTTCAAACAAAATGACTATTTGGCTGGGGTTCCTTCACATATTCGAATTGCAAATTTTGGAAGTACTTATTCATGGCAAGCTTTCAGTGCACACAAAAATTACAAAATATCATCCTTTAATTTTGCTTTGCCATGTGAAAGTATAGAATTCGATAACAGCTTGTTAAAACATTATTTTTCAAAACTAGCTCATCACTGCATTATAGTCTTTCACATAGCTCCATGTGCAACTCTATATCGAATAAACATGTTAAATGAATCTAATAAGAAATGGGGAATATTACCAAGTCCCAATACAATAAAAGTAACATTCATAGAACGGATAAAACATTATTTTCCGTTATTTCCTTTCAATCTAAAAAAAACTTTACGCATATTAGCTGATGTCCCCCCTACAACAGATTGTTCATTCATTACCAATAGAAATGCCTACCAGAATGCACAGAACATGGCAAAGACATGGATTAATTTATTCAAGCTAACCTCATTAAAAACAAACAATATTGGAGATACAAATAAAAAAAATATAATATACAACAGTAAACAAGTAGAAGATTTTTTTGCCTTTTGTCAAGAGAACAATTTTCTCCCTGTGTTAGCTATACCTCCATTTAGTAAAGAATTAAACGAGCATTTCAGCCATGAGTTTGAAGAACAAACATTGGGTGCTATTTTTAAAATAGCCAAATCAAAAAACATACCTATATTAAACTATCGATTGAACAAACGCTTTCAAGCACAAACATCCTTATTTACAGATGGATGTTTTACATTAAATATGTATGGTTCATCCATCTATCTCAAAATGCTATTCCATGACATTCAGGAATTTTATCACATTCCCGTCAATAATCAATCACTTCAAGCCTAATCCACGATGAGATTAATACAAAAAATTAAGTCAAAGTTAATTTATAAAGAGGTTACTCCATTAATTCTAAGTGATCAATTACGTAATGCTTATCAAACAACAAGCATAGTTGGTAATTCTTTACAAGGTCAAACAGCATTTGTAACAGGAGCAACAAGTGGTATTGGTTTAGCTATTGCAGAGCGACTTCTTAATGAAGGGTGTTCTGTCATTATAAGTGGACGTAACAAAGAAAAATTAGAAAATGCCAAAAGACAACTGTCCCAACGTTGTAAGTTACAGAATGTTCTTACAATAGACACAGTGCAAATGGATCATTATAATTATGAACAAGTAAAGAAAACAATAAAGAACCTATTTGAAAACTACCCAATAAATATTATTATTAATAATGCGGGGGTATTTAGCGACAAAGACAGTAAAAGAGTTTTTAGAAGCATTTCAAAAAATGAATATTATCAAACAGTTGATGTGAATTTAAAATCAACTATTCTTATTGGAGAACTTGCTGCATCATATATGGCAACCAATGGAGGTGGAAATATTTTAAATATTTGCTCCATTTGTGGATTTTCGACCAACTATTTCCATACACCCTATGGTATATCAAAAACAGGAATTATAGCTTTCACAAAAAAGCTATCTCAACAATATGCAAATAAAGGAGTTATAATTAATGGCATTGCACCAGGGAGTGTAGCTACAATTATGAGCCATCATAAAACAAATGATAACATCTCGAGTTTTCATCCCCTTCATCGCATTATTATGCCTGAAGAAATAGCCGCATTAACAGCTTTTATGGTAGGACCAATAGGAAAATACCTTAATGGAGCAATAATAAAAGCATCTGCA
>OLXD01000130.1_pt1 | contig 48123 bp, 38 predicted proteins | sample 1673881 | NCBI WGS metagenome assembly OLXD01 (sample SAMEA103958131, study PRJEB25191) | human gut metagenome
CCGCCGAGAACGGCCACCCGTTGACGGAAAATTCCTCTTCCGACGCTGATCGCGCCCGCTGGGAAGCCTTCTCCGACGACGACCGCGCCCGCGCCGCCGACATTGTCTCCGGCGCCACCATGTCCCTGCGCGACGCCCACGGCGACATCCTCACCGCCATCCGCCGCGCGTGGGAGGATGCACAAAAGGGGGAGTGACCCAAGGGGCGTTGCCCCTTGACCCCACCAGAGGCTTTGCCTCTGGACTCCACAAGGGAGTTCCTCCCTTGACCCTTCCGCGCGATTCAGTTGGTGACACTTTCATGCAGTGCCCGCGTGTTTAGCCGATGAACCTTCGGTTCAAATCAATAAACATGGGTGTGCACTGCGAAGGGGTCAAGGGGGCGACCGCAAAGCCCCTTTGTCGCGCCCGCAGGCGCGAAATTTCCCCGCACGAATCAGCTTTCGATTCGTGCGGCTTTTTCTTCAATGGCCTTCATCAAAGCATCAAGCTCCGGCATTTTCTCTCGCACTGGCGCAAGCGTGTTCCGCACAACTTCCGCTTCCCGTGCTTCATGTGTCACCAGCGTCGCCACTGCATAGGCAGGAAGCGCATAGTCCACCATGCGAAACATCACCTGCCGTATGGCTGCGCCGGCTTTTCCACGATAGAGCGCCGTAAATTCACCCGGTTCACCTGCCAGAAGTTCCGCAACCACCCCATCGCTCAGCAGAAGTTTCCATGCAGTATATGACAGCCGCGCCTCGCTTTCCAGCACCTGTTTCATCAGCCCATACGCCTTTTGTGCATCACACTGAACCATCAGCGCAATCTGCGCTCGCTGAAAGACGCAGATTGCATCCTGACATGTCTTCACTGTTGCAGGCTGCGGAATGTTTTCAATCGAAACATCTGTCACCTCCACCCCGCCATTCGCCTTCATACGCGCGAAATACAGCCACTCCGCCAATTGTTCCGGATCTCGAAGCATCCGTGCGATTGCCATCGGCGATGCGATAAACCGCTCATCCATCGGCAGAATGCACGTCATCACCAGCACCACGCCACCCATCGCCAGTTCGCACAGCACCAGCGACACCGGCTGCCCCAGCGTCAGCAGGGTCAGCACGCCGAACACCACCGCCAGCGTCCCGCCATACAGCAGGGGGCAGAGCGTGTACAGCGTCACGTCGTGCCGAGGGGCATCCTCCGGCGGAAGCAGATACGGCTGATAGCGCAGACGACTTTGCGCCGGTACTGGAACACGCACGAACGCCCCTGTGCCGTCCGCCTGATAGACCCGCCCGAACGCCTCGTAACGCACGAGCTTCCAGCCAAAGTGCCTGCCGACCAGCATTTTCGGCACATCTTGCAGCAGATACGTCACGACCGCCGTCAGTGCCAGCCCCAGATACGTCGCCAGATTCCGCTCTTCATTCGTCCCGACAGTCAGCTGTGCGTTCACGCCGATTAGTGCCGCGCAGAACAGTACCGCCGCCAGCAGGATGCTGCCCATCCGCAGGAGCGGAAACAGGCGCTGAAATGTTCGATTCTTCATCCTTGCGCTTCCTTTGCCTTTCTTGATTCGTAGATTGCCTTTTCCCGCGCCATTCTGTCTATCGTCCACTGATAGCAGCGCGGCATGGTCGTATGGCGGATGCGGCGCAGGAACTGCTTGCGGCACTGCTCCGCCTTCTGCTCATCGCCGTCGCGCAGCAGATGCACCGCATACGCCGTCCGCCAGACAAGCGGCTGCTTTTCATGCTTGCGCAATTCCTTCTGCATGTACAGCGTGTCATACTCTTTCAGGAAGTATCCCGGCTTGTCCAGCGCCAGTTCACACAGAACGCCGCGCGGAATCAGCTGCCACCAAAGGCGCTTCGTCTGCTCCCGATGCTCCTGCGCCAGCATGGTCAGGATGTCCAGCGCCTCTTCGTAGCGGTTCTGCATCATTAGCCGCGCGGAACAATTAATCATAAGAGCCGCATCATTCTGATCCTGAATTTTGTCCGGCGGCGTGAAGTACTCCTCCGGCATTTCCGTGAGCAGGCGATCCGTCAAGTTCTCCGCCAGCAGGCACTGCATCTGCCACATTTTGCGCCGTTTTTCGGGCTGGAATACTTTCCGAATTTCGCTTGGCGGCATGATGATGCCGAGAAACGTATACCCCCACGCCAGCACAAGGCAGGCAATGGCGGATGCTGTCCCATACAAATTGACTGCCAACGCATAGAACAGTATCGCCAGCGCCGTCTGCACGTAAAACAACGCCGTCCGCGCCCGTTCCTGCTGCCTGCCCGTTTCCTTTTCCCACGGAACAGCCGCCAGCAGTATGCCCACCTTGCGCTCCGCCGCCGGAAGGTACTGCACGCGCCAACCGACGGTTTTCCTGCGGATATACTGAAGAAAGTACAAATCCAACACCTGTATTCTGCAGCCGTACAGCACCAGAAGCAGCGTATACAGCAGCATATGCAGTGCCACTGCTATGATCAATCCGCAGATAAGCGGCGGCACAGCAAGCATCATCAGCATCAGCGCATCATCCGTTATCTCGATGAGCGGCAGAAGCAGGCATAAAAACGATGCAATACCCATGATGAATATTCCCAGTGCCAAGTATCCCCGTAGTTTCTGCATCATTCTTCTCCTTTTCGCGGTCATCCGTGGAAATTTCCGCTTCCAGTATACGCCTTTCCCCCGATTGCGTCAAGGGAAGGGAATTTTTCCGGCAGCAGTCATGGGTTCGTCATCTGTTCGTCACTTGACGGGGATATGATAGAAGCGGAAAGGAGTGACGCTCCATGAAACGGCATTTCGCAAACATGGTGTTTGCTTTGATTTTGATAGCGTACACCGTTTATGCGGCGCTGGACACGTTCGTGATTGTCCGTGTGCTGACGCCGGACACGCTGCCGACGGCAACCGCTGAAGCCTCCACCGCGCCGACGGGAGCTCCGACCGCCGTGCCGACTGCGACGGAATCCCCCGCGGAACAGACGACCACCGCGCCCATTTCCACCGACACGGAATACCACGATGACCAAATCGACATTGTGCTGACAACGATGCGCGTAGAGAACACGACGGTGTACGTTGCGGACGTGCAGATTGCGGATATTTCCCTGCTCAAAACGGCGCTGGCGGGGAACACCTACGCCCGCAACCTGACCGAAACGACCTCCGTGCAGGCGGCGAACACGGGCGCGATTCTCGCCATCAACGGCGACTATTACGGCGCACAGGAGCGCGGGTATGTGCTGCGCAACGGCGTGCTGTACCGCGCATCGGCGCAAAGCGGCACGGACGCACTGGTCATCGGTGCGGACGGCAATTTTCGCATCATCACCGAAGGCGAAACGAGCGCCGACACGCTGGTGCGTGAGGGCGCGTGGCAGGTGCTGACGTTCGGCCCGGCGCTGATCAACGGCGGGCAAGTGACCGTCAGCAGCAGCGACGAAGTCGGGCGCGCCATGACCTCCAACCCGCGCACCGCCATCGGGCAAATCAGCGAAGGGCATTACCTGCTGGTCGTGTCCGACGGGCGGACGAAGGAGAGCACCGGGCTTTCCTTGCGGCAATTGGCAGAGCTGATGCAGTCGCTGGGCGCACAAATCGCCTACAACCTCGACGGCGGCGGCTCTTCGACGATGGTATTTCAGGGGCGCGTCGTCAACAACCCGACCACGAACGGGCGCAGCATCCGCGAAAGGAGCGTGAGTGACATTGTCTACATCGGCTATTGACCGCAAATGCGTGAAACTTGCGCTCTATCATCTGCTTTTTGCCGCCGTGACCGCGCTGGGCGGATTCGTGTATGAGCAGTTCAGCCACGGGGTCTATTCGGACTTCATGGTGTATGCGTTCCTGCCGCCGCTGGTGCTGGGAGCGTGTCCGCTGCTGATTCGCGCCCTGCGCGGGAAAGCGCTGCCGGGGCGCTGGTGCGTGCGGCTGTACCACTGGGGCATCATTGCGCTGACAGTCGGCTGCCTGTTTCAAGGAGCGCTGGAGATTTACGGCACGACGAGTCGCCTCGTAATGGGGTACTGGATTGTAGGCGGCGCGTGCCTTGCAGGAAGCCTTGTGGCGGGCGGGAAAAAATGAGCCGCATACTCCTTTGACGAACCTCGTGCTTGACCCGCTGCTGATTTTCGTCTGCCATTTTGGCATGGCGGTTGTCGGGCTGATTGCGCTGCTTGTGGTGGAGCTGCTGCCCGATCAGGTGATGCTGCTCTTCGGCGCGCAGAACGAGTCCATCCACTACACGCTCTTTGCCCGGCGCTGCTTCCGGGTGTACCTGAGCATGATTGTGCTGGCGTGCATCAACAAAGGGACGTTCATCTTCCTGCAATCGCTGGGGAAAGCGGCTGCCTCGACGCTTTTGTCGATGGCACGGGAGATTGTGTTCGGCGTGGGGCTGGTGCTGCTCCTGCCGCAATTTTTCCAGCTGGACGGGGTGATCTATTCCATGCCTGCCGCCGATGTGCTGACGGCAATTCTCTCAGCGGTCGTGCTGGTGCGGACATACCGCTCACTGGAAACGGAGAAGTAAGAAATATAGAAAAGCCGGGGCGAATCCTCCGAAACAGGGGAGGTTCGACCCGGCTTTGTTTTTGATATGCCATTACTCCTGCGGATTTTCGGGGTGCTGCTCCCGCTCCTGCATCAGCTTCCGAATCGCGGTAAACGATTCCTCGGAAATATCATGCTCAATTTTGCAGGCGTCCTCGCGGGCGACATCGGAATCAACGCCCAAACTCTCCAGAAAGCTCGACAGCGTCTTGTGGCGGTCATAAATGCTTCTCGCAATCTCCATCCCGGCGGGTGTGAGCGTAATCAAGTTGTCAGCATCCATCGTCAGATAGCCGTTTTCGCGCAGGCGCTTCATCGCCACGCTGACCGATGGCTTCGTGACCCCCAGCAGCAGAGAAATATCCACAGAGCGTGCATAGCCTTTTGCCTCTTTCAGGCGGAGGATTGCTTCCAAATAGTCCTCAGCGGATTCGTGAATGTTCATTCGATACTCCTTTCCGGATATAATGCGTTTCCTTTTCTTCTTATTTTACCATGCGCGGCGAAAAAATGCAACCTTCATTTTTCTGCCTGTGCCAAGCGGAAATACTCCGCCGCGCCATCCGCAATCGCTTCGCCCAGCTTCTCCTGATAAGCAGGCGAGAGCAGCAGCGCTTCCTCCGCCGGATTGGAAATGAAGCCGCATTCCACCAGCACCGATGGCGTATCCAGCTGAAGAATGAAGTAGTCGCCCGGCATGGCGGCGCGCTCCTTTTGGGGCGAAAGGGCGGTAATGAGCGCTTCCTGCATCGTTCCGGCGAGCAGACGTCCCGCGCCGCTGCCCGCGCGGTAGAACACTTGCGGCCCGGATTCCGACCGCACGCGGTATTCGTTCATGTGGATGGACAGCACCATGTCCGCCTGCCCTTGGACCGCCATATCCACGCGGCATTGCATGTCCTGCCGCTTCTTCGTCACATTTGCCGGGCGGGTTGTGTCGTCGCAGAGATCGGTGTCTGTCCGGCGGGTCATCAGCACCGTCGCACCGCGCTGCGTCAGGCTCTTTTCCACCGCCAGCGCCACGGCGAGGTTGACCTCTTTCTCCCACACGCCGGAATCACGGCAGCGCGCGCCGCCGTCATAGCCGCCGTGGCCGGGGTCAACGAGGATCGTTCGCCCGGTCAGGCTGCCCGCGGCGATATATGTCGTTTCCGGCGTAGGAGACGGGGGTGCTGCGTCCGTCGGTCTTTGGGGAATTCGGGTCAGCGCAACACCCACCAGTGCCGTACCGACAAGCAGCGTTGCAAAAGTCAGCACCGGCAGGATGTGCGATGCGAAATTGCGGAAAAAGGGCGATTTTTCTGCCAAGAAACCCACCTCCTCTCTCCAGTCTATGTCGGATACGGTATGGGCATGTCCGAAGCACACCAAATTGACGCATGATTATGCTTTTGTTGATGTATCCAAGGCTGCTATCCATCCGCTGTATATGTATCCCGTCCTTCAAATCGTTTCAAATTGGGCGAAAGCATCCACAGTTTCCACAGGATTATCCACAGTGTTTTTTGCCGATTTTGCCTTGACAAACCGCGTATGACCGCAAATTATCCACATTGTCCACAGGGTTATCCACAGAAGTTGTCCACCCCCTGCGCAGCTTGTGGATTCTTTTGCAGATAACCAGAAAATGGTGTCGGATGTTCGCATTTTGCGGATAATTATTCATTTCTGTGCATAAACGTTCTTTGGTGCTTGTCCCAAATGGCATGAGCGCTCCCCGCGGAAGACAATGTGACGAAACGTGCCTTTTCACCGCGTTTTTCGTCGGACGGAGCTGGGGATAAAGCGGTGTATCTGTGAATGATTTGGGGATGAAAAGTGGATAAATTGGGGATAACTCCAATAGCAGTGGGGTTGTCCCCCATGAAGCCCCTTCACGCTGCACCTATGCGGCTTGACTTTTTCGCTGCAGGGGGAATCACCTCTGCGAAGGTGAAACCCCTGCGCCGCACGCGAACACTGCACAAAAGTGTCGTACCATCGCGCAGAAAGGTCAATCAAAAAGCTGCTTGAAACTTTTTTTGCCGTTTGCTGAAAAATCGGAAAAAATAGCACCATGAACGCCATGAAGGCGCGGAAAATGGCTTGACAAGGCACGTTCTTGGCGGTAAAATATCTTTTCGGACATTCTTGTCTTTTTCGTGCATTTTGCACGTTTTGAGTTGGAAGAAATATCCACTTTCAAGGAGCGACAGACACTTTACGAGGAGGACGATTCATGCTGCCAGCCCACGACACGCCGGCTTTCCGGGAGCTGCTCCACCAGCAGGTGGAAAAACGGCGAACCTTTGCCATCATCTCGCACCCGGACGCGGGCAAAACCACGCTGACCGAAAAGCTGCTGCTGTACGGCGGCGCAATCCGCTCGGCGGGCAGCGTCAAGGCGCGCAAAAGCGATAAGCACGCCACGTCCGACTGGATGGACATCGAGAAGCAGCGCGGCATCTCGGTCACATCCTCCGCAATGCAGTTTGAGTTTGACGGCTTCCGCATCAACATTCTGGACACACCGGGCCATCAGGACTTCTCTGAGGACACCTACCGCGTGCTGGTTGCGGCGGACGCAGCCGTCATGCTGATTGACGCGGCGAAGGGCGTTGAGGCGCAGACCATCAAGCTGTTCAAGGTCTGCCGGATGCGCAACATCCCGATTTTCACGTTCGTGAACAAAATGGACCGCGCGGCGAAAGACCCCTTCGCGCTGATGGAGGAGCTGGAACAGGTGCTTGGCATCCGCTCCTGCCCCATCAACTGGCCTATTGGCACGGACGGCGATTTCCAAGGCGTTTACCACCGCGACACAAAGATGGTCGAGCTGTACACGGGCGGCGACCACGGCAAATCGATGGTGCAGAAGACTGACATCGCCATTGACGACCCCGCGCTGGAGCATGTGCTGGCAAAGCACTACCGCGAGCGCCTGGCGGAGGAAATCGACCTGCTGGACGAAGCGGGCGACGCTTTCGACCTCGACAAGGTGCGCCGCGGTGAGCTGACGCCGATGTTCTTCGGTTCCGCCGTCACCAACTTCGGCGTTGAGCCGTTCCTTGAGCGCTTCCTGCAATACACGCCGCCGCCCCTGCCCCGCAAGAGCGACATCGGTGACATTCAGCCCGAAGAGCCGTACTTCTCCGGTTTCATCTTCAAGATTCAGGCGAACATGAACCCCGCGCACCGCGACCGGCTGGCATTCATGCGCATCGTGTCCGGCGCGTTCGAGAAGGGCATGGAGGTCTGGCACTCCGGGACGAACAAGACCGTCGCGCTCAAGCAGCCCCAGCAGTTCATGGCGGACGAACGCGAAGCCGTGGAGGAAGCATGGGCGGGCGACATCATCGGTCTGTTCGACCCCGGCATCTATCAGCTTGGCGATACGCTCTCCGGCGGTCCGAAGCTGCACTACGAGAACATCCCGGTCTTTGCGCCGGAATTCTTCTCCCGCGTGCGTCCGGCGGATTCCATGAAGCGCAAGCAGTTCCAGAAGGGCATCACCCAGCTGGCGGAAGAGGGCGCCATTCAGACCTTCATCCGCACAGAGACGGGGCGCGAGGAATTCATGGTCGGCGTCGTTGGCGTGCTGCAGTTTGAAGTGCTGGAGCACCGCCTGAAAACCGAGTATCAGGTGGACATTGTGATGGAGTCCATGCCCTTCCGCTTCGTGCGGTGGGTGGTGAGCACGCCCAAGCCCATCGACCAGCTGAAGCTGACATCCACGTCCGGGCGCGCGAAGGACAGCCGCGACCGCGATGTGCTGCTGTTTGAGAACGAGTGGAGCATCCGCCTTGCCTGCGAGAACAACGCAGGGCTGGAACTGGCGGAAACCGCCAATCGCAAGTAAACCACTTGTTTCCATTGCAATAGTCTTTTTTGTGGCGCAGGGTTTTCGCGCCTGCGGGCGCGACCAAAGGGCTTTGCGATCGCCCTTTGGAAACCTTCGCACCGCATCTAAGTTTGTTGAGCTGTACCGCAGCTTTTCAGAACGTAACACGCGGAAGTAGTATGGAGAAGTCACCTGCTCAATCGCGAAAAAGGGAGTCCAGAGGGTCGAAGACCCTTTGGCGGGGTCAAGGGGCAGCGCCCCTTGCGGAGTCCAGAGGCAGCGCCTCTGGTGCCTCTCGATTATATAGAAGGAGAGAACACGTTATGGTTCGTGAAGATATTCGTAACATTGCAATTATCGCCCACGTTGACCACGGCAAGACGACGCTGGTTGACCAGATGCTCAAGCAGGGCGGCGTTTACCACGAGAATCAGCAGACGGTTGACCGCGTGATGGACTCCGGCGCCATCGAGCGCGAGCGCGGCATCACGATTCTGGCGAAGAACACCGCCGTGCATTACGGCAAGACGAAAATCAACATCGTCGACACCCCCGGTCACGCGGACTTCGGCGGCGAAGTGGAACGCGTGCTGAAAATGGTGGACGGCGTGCTGCTGCTGGTGGACAGCTTTGAAGGCCCGATGCCCCAAACCCGCTTCGTGCTGAAGAAGGCACTGGAGCTGAAGCTGAAGGTGCTGATTGTCATCAACAAGATTGACCGCCCCGACGCGCGCTGCGAAGAGGTGGTGGGCGAAATCCTCGACCTGCTGATTGACCTGGAAGCCGACGAAAGCACCATCGAAAACCCGATTCTCTACGTCTCCGCCCGCAAGGGTACGGCAACGCTGGATTTGGACACCCCCGGCACGGATCTGCGCCCGCTGTTCGATGCTATCCTGAAGTACATTCCCGCGCCTGAAGGCGATCCCGACGGCCCGGCGCAGGTGCTGATTTCCACCATCGACTACTCCGAGTATGTCGGGCGCATCGGCGTTGGCCGCATCACCCGCGGCGTGTTCAAGGCGGGCATGAACGTCGTCCACACGAATGTGCAGACCGGTGTGACGAGCCAGCCGTGGCGTCTGGGCAACCTGTATCAGTACGACGGCTTGAAGCGTGTGGACGCGGAAGAAGTCCGCATGGGCGACATCGTGGCGCTGTCCGGCGCGGCGGATTTGTCCATCGGCGACACCGTCTGCGCGCCGGAATGCATCGAGGGTCTGCCGTTCGTCAAAATCAGCGAGCCGACCGTCACGATGACGTTCCAAGTCAACGATTCCCCCTTCGCGGGCCGTGAGGGCACTTATGTCACGAGCCGTCACCTGCGCGCGCGCCTGATGCGCGAATTGCAGACGGACGTTTCTCTGCGCGTCAGCGACACCGACAGCACGGATGCGTTCGAGGTCTGCGGACGCGGCGAACTGCATCTGTCTATCCTGATTGAAAACATGCGCCGTCAGGGCTACGAATTCGCCGTCTCCAAGCCGCGCGTTATCTACCGCGAAATCGACGGTGTGAAGTGCGAACCGATTGAACGCCTTGTCGTGGACACGCCGCAGGCTTCCGCAGGCGCGGTCATCGAGAAAATCGGCCGCCGCCGCGGTACGCTGGAGCACATGTCTGGTCAGGATCGCGTTCGTCTGGAGTTCCTTGTGCCGTCGCGCGGGCTGTTCGGCTATCGCAGTGAGTTCATGACTGACACGCGCGGCGAAGGCATCATGTCCGCCGTGTTCGAGCGCTACGAGCCGGTCAAGGGCGATATTCCGCACCGCAGCGTCGGCGCGCTGGTGGCGCACGAAAGCGGCGTTTCCACCCCCTATGCGCTGTTCTACGCGCAGGAACGCGGCACGCTGTTCATCGGCGCGCAGCAGAACGTCTACGAGGGCATGATCGTCGGTCAGAACTCCCGCCCGGACGACCTTGTCGTCAACGTCTGCAAACAGAAGCACGTCACCAACATGCGCAACGCTTCCGCTTCCGAAGACGCAATGCGCCTGATTTCCGTCCATCCGATGACGCTGGAAGAGTGCCTCGAGTTCATCGATGATGACGAGCTGCTGGAAATCACCCCGAAGAACCTGCGTATGCGCAAGCGCATCCTGAACGCGGGCGACCGCGCGCGCCAGTGGCGGTACAAGCAGGACTAATTGAGTTCTCTGCATTCGCATTTTTGAGCATATAGAATCCCCCGGCAGGGCTGATTGAAGGACTGCCGGGGGATTTTTGTGCGTGCGCCTCCGGGCGCGACAATGTGCAAGCAGTGAATAAAGCAGCTTGAGGGGGCGCTCCTGCGGGTGCGCAAATTTCCCTTACTCCCTTATCAGCCCCAGCAATACCGACCCCTCCGGGTTCTCCGCAACCCGAATATCAACCTGACCCCACGGTGCCCACACATTCTCCCTCACATATCTCCGAATCCTCTGCATCAGCATTTCTGAATGGCATGGCCCACCGCTGAGCAGCAGCACTTCCGGATCATACGCATGAATCAAATTCACCGCACCCATCCCCAGCGCCGTCGCAACCGTCTCAAACACCCGCAGGCTGACCGCATCCCCCTGCGCCACGCCGTCCAGCAGCGCGCGGTAATCTACCTTTCTCGCATTCGCCAAGGCACTTTCCGCAAACCCATCCTCCTGACGGGCGATTTCATCCAGCGCCCAAGTTCCCGCCCATGCTTCCAAGCAGCCCATCGCGCCGCAGGTGCAGCGGCGGGGGTGCAGCATTTCAATCGCCATGTGACCGCCGAGCATCCCCATTGTGCCGTGCCGACCTGTCAGAATGCGCCTGTCCTGGGCGGCGGCACTGCCGATGCCTGTACCAATCATGAGGATGGCGGCGGCGTCCGTGTCTTTCGCCGCACCGCAGCGCATTTCGCCCAGCAGTGCAGCAGCAGCATCGTTCATCAGGAAAACGGGTGCGCCGAATGTCTTCTGTGACCAACGCACCCAGTCGAACCCGACTGCATCCGTGTATTTGCCGTTGCAGGCAATGACCGTTCCACGGCAGACCACGCAGGGCAGTGCAATCGACACGGCATCGGGCTGTCCCCATGCGGCGGCATGCTGCGCGACGAGCGAGAGCGTCTGCGCAAGCGGCGCGTGCGAATCCACCTCGAACACGTCCGGCTGCGGGTGACTGTCCGCCGTCATCAGCGCCAGTTTCACCCGCGAGCCGCCTAAATCAACGCACAGCGTCTTCATACCGTTTCCCCCTTGTGCCGACGAACGAAATCCATATAGAACAGCCAGTCCTGGCGGCTCAGATAGTGCAGCCCACCGCGCAGATGGTACGCGACATGCCCCTCCGGGTACGCCGCACCGACCGCGGCGGGTGATTCTGTACCAACAAAGCCGCGCAGTCCGTGCAGCTTCCACGCGGGCGACGCGGCGGCACAGCAAAGCTGCTGCGAATACGGGTCAGCCCAGCGGTCGAGCGACGCGCTGCTGACGGCGGCGAAGCGTGGGGCGATGGCGCCGAGCAGAAAGTGCTGATCATAGGGGCGCTCCTCCGGATGGTCGATGTAGCGGCTGCGATTGCCGCAGAACCAGTACGGGAAGCTGCGCGCCATCGCCGCATAATCCTCCGCGCCGGGGTGCTTGGTCTGTTCCAGCGCGTCGCCGCCGCATCCGGCATCGTTGGCGCAGGTAAAGCGCACACGGGCATCCTGCGCGCCGCAGAGCAGCGCCGCTTTGCCCAGCCGCGAATGCCCAATCACGGCGATATTCCGCGCGTCCACCTCCGGGCGAAGCGTCAGCACATCCAGCGCGCGGCTGGCAGCGTATGCCCAGAAAACGAGCTTGCCGGGGTCGGTGTCGGGATGCTTCCGCGGATAATGCCCGCATAGCCCGCTGCCCCAGTCGCCATCGTCCGCCGTAATGTCTGTGTAGCACACGACCGCCAGTGCAAAGCCGTTGTCGAGGATTTCCTCCGCCGGACAGTAGATGTCCGGAATGAGCGGACGGAAATTCAGCAGCAAAAACAGCGGATGTGCCTGACCGTCCGCCGGATAGAGAAACCGCAGCGGGAAAGCGAATTCTCCCGCTGGGGTATCAAAGCGGACTTCGAGCGTCTCCTGCATGGCGTGTCCGGCGCAGGCGGGCATTGGCGACGCCATTACCCGCGCGGATGCGGTGGACGGCGGCAGAAACGTGCCGTACTGCTCCCGCGCGAGGATGTTCAGCAGTTCCCCCCGGCGCGCCTCCCACTGCGCGGGTGACGTGACGGGCGTGCCGTCGGTCATGGTGAGCAAATCGGGCGTGTACATGCGGGTGTCCTCCCCGTTATAATTGTGGTACGATGGCATCCAAGAGCGTTTCCAGCAGCTGCTTCTGATTCCGGCTTTCCGCCGTGCAGGTGATGACTGCCTCCTGCGCCGACAGAATGACGCTGTACTGCCCATACAGCCCGTCCGCGCGATACGAATCGTACTTTCCGCGCCAGAACAGGTAGCCGTAGCCGTCTTCCTCGTTTTCGACCTGCTTGCTGCCGCTTTCGCGCACCCAATTTGGGTCAAGCAGCTGTTTTCCCTGCCATTGCCCGCCCTGCTGATAGAGCAGTCCCAGCTTGTGCAGCTCTGGCAGCGCCAGCAGCAGCCCCGCTGCGCCGAACGTCCGCCCCAGCGGGTCAACCTCCCAGACCGTGCGCTGAATCCCCAGCGGCGTAAACAACCGCGGCATCAGGTAATCCACAAGGTCGCACCCGGCGCGCTTCTGCACCGCCAGCCCCGCCAGATACGGCCCGACGTTGCTGTACACAAAGTGCGTCCCCGGCGCTTCGTCGAACGGCAGCGCCAGCACTGCTTTCGCCCAGTCTTCTTCCGCCATGCCGACGCGCTGTGCGCCCATCAAGTACCCGCGCGACTGCCCGATGCACATCGTCAGCGCATCACGAATCGTGGCGCGGCAAAGGTTCTCCGAGGGATTTTCAGGCGCTTCGTCCGGGAACAGTTCAATCAGGCGGTCGTCAAGGCGCAATAACCCCTCCTGAACCGCGAAACCGACTGCTGCCCCGGTGAAGCTCTTGCTGGCAGAGAACAGCAGACGGCGGCACGGGCTGTCCCAATGGTGCTGATAGATTGTTTCGCCGCGCTGGGCGACAATCAGCCCCAGCAGCAGCAGGTTTTCGGCATTCTGTTCGATATTCATCAGATTCATGAGATGTGACCTCCCTGTTCTGTTTCTGTCTGCGCCAGCACCATCGGCAGGTGCAGCGTGACGCGCGTTCCGCCCTCCGGGGGACAGACGATGTCCAGCCCGTAATTTGCGCCGTAGAGATTGCGCAGGCGGTTATGGATGTTCACCAGCGCCAGACTGTTCCCCGCCGGGACGTTCAGCACGTTCTGCATACTCTTGTCGGACAGCTTCCGGTGAATTTCCGCCAGCCGCTCCGGGGGAATCCCCACGCCATCGTCCGTTACGCACAGCGCGCAGCCTCCCGTCTCCGTCGTGTGGCAGGAAATCGTCAGCGTCCCTTTCTCCAAGCGCGATTCCAGCCCGTGATAAATCGCGTTTTCCACCACGGGCTGGATGATGAAACGCGGAATCGCGAGATCTTCGAGCGCCGGATCTACGTCGAAAACGTAGTTGAAGCGGTTCGGGAAGCGGATGCGGATGATGTCCAGATAGTAGTTGACAATGGTCATTTCCTTGCGCAGTGCGACGATGTCCGCGCCCTTGATGCAGTAGCGCATGATGGAGGATAGGGCGTTAGTAATCGACACGATTTCGCTGCTGTTCAGCATGTACCCGTACCCGCGGATGCAGTCCAGCGTGTTGTAGAGGAAATGCGGGTTAATCTGGCTTTGCAGGGCGGACAGCTCCGCGCGCTTCTTCGCCAGATTCATCTCGTAGAGCCGCGTCTGATCTTGCAGCCGCTCCGCCGTCATTTCAGACACCTTGTCCAGCAGTGTGTTGATTTCCTGACAGAACAGCTCCATTTCGCTGCTGGTGCTGATGTGGATGCGGTTCTGCAGCTTGTCATCCAAGTCATTTTCGATGAAGGCGGTCAGCTGTTTCACCGGCGCCATGATGCTGCGCTGGATGTGCAGGTTCCACACACCGATGCAAATGGCGAACACGACGCATATCAGCATCCCCAGCCAGAGCAGCGGCATCAGGTCTGCCGCGATTTCGTCCTCCGGCACGAGGCTGACCAGCCGCCAGCCCATTGATGAGAGCAGCAGCGAATCCGTCAGGTATGTCGTCTTGTTGAGCGTCAGACTGTGCTGCAAGCCATCCGCCATGTCGCTGCAGAACGATTCGGGCAGCAGGGACAGCGTGTTCCCGTCTGCGTCGCAGCAGAGGATAATCTGCTCGTCCTGCTCGATGAGCATCAGCGCTGCACCGGGCGTCGGCAGGGCGCTGCGCAGCGTGGATTGCAGCAGGTCAAGGCGGGCGAAGATGACGCAGGTGCCTAACTTCTGCCGGAAGCGTGCGCCCTGCCGGGTATTGTAGACCGGCTGAACGTATGCAAAAAAGTTGATGTTCGTGAAGGTATCGAATGCTGGCCCGTAAAAACCGGAAGACAGATTGTCGCTTTCAAACAGGTGATACTTGGAATCCAGCGTGTCCAGCGCAATGATGTTCCGCTCCGTCGGGCTGAGGATACTCTGGTCGTTGTTGACGACGACGATGTGGCTGACCGTGGTGCTGTGGTTGAGCAGGCTGGAAGTAAAATCAATGAAACTTTTGCCGTACTGCATTCGTTGTATCGCTGTCGGCGCGTGATAATACTGCTGCAAGACCTCGTTGGAATGGAGGGCGTTGCCCAAGTAGGACATTTCGTTGCCGATGCGGTCAAGGCTGTCGCCCAGCTGCACGAGCATCGAATGCACGAACGTCGCCGCTTTCTTCTCAGACATCCGCTGGGCGCTGCTGTAAAACACCGTCGCCAGAATCACCACCGCCAGCACCGTGCCGGTCGTCAGCAGCATCATCTGGCTGCGCAGAGAAGTGAAATGCTTGCGCATATGTCAGCGCACACTCCCTTCCTGATGCGCTGTGCGGTACGCGCCCGGCGTCTGCCCGAAATACGTCTTGAAGGTGGCGGAAAAGTGGTTATAGTTGCTGTACCCCGTCTGCCGCGCGATTTCGGAGATGCTCATGGGTGTCGTGATAATCAGCGTCCGCGCGCGCTCCATGCGGTGGCTGGATAGGTACTTAGTGAACGTCGCGCCCGTGATGGCGCGAAACAGCTCACTACAATAGGTGTAGTTCAGGTGGAACTGCGCCGAAAGCCTTTGGAGGGACAATTCGTCGCTCAAATGCTCATCGACGTAGTTCAGCATGTCGAAAAACGTCGGACTGCAGTCGTTGACGTAGATGGATACCGGCGCCTGACCGGGCTGCAGCGCCGCCATCGTCTGCCGAAGCAGCTGCAATTGCCGAACGGGATTGAGGATGTCCTGCAATACAGGTACAGTATAGCACACACGCACGTCGGGCGACTTCGGCAGGGCAGACAGCAGCGCCTGCTCCGGCATCGGCGTGAACAGCAGCACTTCGTTCGCGTCCGCCCAGAAGGACAGAGACGCCTGAAACCCGTTCAGCAGCGGTGGAAGCGTCTCTGACTTCTCCGCGGACAACAGCACCATGGACAACATCCCTTCCGGCACGGGCAGTCCGCGCTGCGTAAAAAGCGGTTTGAGCGGCGCTGTACTGCTCAGCGTCGCCAGAAACGCCGGGTCGCTCCCCACACGAATGTCGTGGATGCGGCCCGACAAGCGCTCCAGTGCAGCCTGCGCCGCATCGGGCAAAATCGGTTTCAGGCAGTAGTCGAATGTAGACAGCCGCAGCGCTGTCTGCACATAGCTAAAATCGGAATACCCGCTCAGAACGATGAACACCGTCTGCAAGCCCGCTTCCCCGGACAGGCGAATCAGGTCAATGCCCGTCATCTGCGGCATCCGAATGTCCACAATTGCAGCGTCGAAGCGTTCCGTGCGCAGCTTGTCCAACGCGGCGGGCGCTTCCGTCATCAGCACGGGCGGATCAAAGCCCCAGTCCGCCCACGGAAAGGCGTGTGCGGTGGAATACAGCGCCATCGGCTCGTCATCAGCAATCAGAATGCGGTACATTCTCGTCCTCCTTCCTCCCGAACGGCGTTATCGGGAGTACATCCAGAAACTTATGAAAGCAACCCTTTTTAGCAGGAAGATGTTCTTATTATAGCAGGGAAGTTTTCGCTTGTCCACTGCTGAAAATGTATAATCTGGTCTAAATGTAGCCAAACCGAAAATATTGAGGGTGCAAACCGAAAACAGTGCATTCCTTTTCGGGCAAAAAGCGATAAAATAAAGCCATGCACAAAAACAAGAAAGCGGGTGGCTGATGGCATGGCGAAAGAACATGCGATGATTGAATCAGGGCGTCGGCAGTCCCTGGGCAAGCGGATCTGGAAAAACCGCTGGGTGTATCTCTTCCTGCTGCCGGGCATTGCGTTCGTCCTGCTGTTCTGCTACGGCCCGATGTATGGTCTGGTGGTCGCCTTCAAGGACTACAAGATCAGCAAGGGCATTCTGGGCAGTCCGTGGGCGAATCCGTGGTATAATAACTTCGCGATGATGTTCAAGGACAAGAAGTTCAACGCGGCGTTCTTCAACACCATCCGCATGGGTCTGGCGTACATCATTACCGGCTTCCCCGGCCCGATCATTCTGGCGCTGCTGCTCAATGAGTTGCGGAATCGGCACTACAAGAATACCTTGCAGGTGATTTACACCTTCCCGAACTTCCTAAGCTGGGTTATCGTCGGTGGCTTGATGACGACGATTTTCGCAGGCGAGGGCGTCATCAACAGCCTGATTCGCGCATCCGGAGGACAGACATACGGCTTCTTGACAGACAAGAGTTTGATTCGTCCCCTGCTGTATGCGACAAGCATCTGGAAGGGAACTGGCTGGTCAGCCATCCTGTATCTGGCTGGCATCGCGGGCATTAGCCCGGAACTCTACGAAGCCGCCGAGGTGGACGGCGCAAACCGCTTCCACAAGATGTGGTACATCACATGGCCGGAAATCCGCTCGACGGCGGTGATTCTGCTCATTCTGGCGTTCGGCGGCATCATGAGCAAGGGCTATGACCAAATCCTGAACATGACCAATGCGGTTGTGCGCGACGCGGCGGAGACGATTGACACTTACATCTACCGCATCACCTTCCAGGAAAAACCGAAATACGGCTTCTCCACCGCGATCGGCTTGTCGAAATCCGTCATCAACTTCGCTTTCCTGCTGCTGGCAAACAAGCTGGCGAAAGCACTTGGGGAAGGAGGCATCATGTAATGACAGCAATTTCCTCGAATAGAGCCGATAAAAAGGCAGAAAAGCTGCTTGAACGGGAAATCGCGCGGAAGAAACGCAAGCTCCAAAAAACGACGGCGTTCGATGTCTTCAACATCATCTTCCTGCTGATTCTGGCGTTCATCGTCATCGTCCCCTTCTACTACACCATCGTCCGTTCCTTCCTCACACAGCAGGAATTCATCATGAACGGCACGACGCTCTGGCCGCAGAGCCCGACTATAGGCAACTACCGCGACATCTTCGTCGGCACGGGCCTGCTGCGCTCGTTCTTCAACTCCGTGCTGTACACGGTGACAGGTACGATTTTCAGCATGTTTCTCGCCACAACCTTGGCGTATGGGCTGAGCAAGAAGAACTACCCCGGACGCGCGCTGTTCCAGAACATGATTGTCTTCACCATGTACTTCGGCGGCGGCGTTGTCCCCTTCTTCCTGCTGGTTAAGGACTTGGGGCTGTACGGCAACCGCTTCGCCGTGGTCATTGCGCTGGCGTTCAATGCGTTCAACATGATTATCCTGCGCAACTTCTTCGAGTCTCTGCCGCCGGATTTGGAAGAAGCGGCAATGCTCGACGGTGCAAGCCCTTTCCGCATCTTCTGGCAGATTGACCTGCCGCTGATGAAGCCCGCACTGGCGACGGTGACGCTGTACTTCATCGTTGACCGCTGGAACGAATGGTTCTGGAGCAACTTGTTGTTCCTCGACAGCAAGATGTGGCCGATGCAGCTGGAACTGCGGCAGATTCTGTGGACAAGCAGTGCGCTGGCGGCGGATGTTCCGGCGGAGCTGGGGCGCCGCACATACGCCGACGGTATGAAGGCGGCGGCGGTGATTGTGACGATGCTGCCCATCATGTGCGTGTATCCTTTCCTGCAAAAGTATTTTGCAAAGGGCGTTATGATTGGGGCGATTAAGTCTTAAGGCTTAGCTTCTCTTTCCGTTGATTTCTATTCATCCGGCAAAGGATGATAGGACATAAAAAGGAGGTATTCCTACATGAAACGGTTTCTGTCTCTGGTTCTGTCTCTGGCAATGATTCTCCCCATCATGCTGGCTGCAACGCCTGCATTGGCGGAAGAGAATCCCTACGCCGAACACCTGACCTTCAAGGTCTTCACCATCGACGGCTCGGACGACATGTTCAACTGGCCGCTGGTGAAGCAGGCGATGGAGAAGTTCAACTTCGACTTTGAAATCCAGCTTGTCGCGTGGGATTCTTGGGATGAATCCACCCGCACGCTGGCATACACCCAGAGTCTGCCGGAAGTCATCGCGTGGTACAACCTGAATAAGGATGAGTACCTCGAATGGGTGGAAGAGGGCGTGTTCAAGGCGCTGCCGGACGACATGTCTGCGTACCCGAATCTGGAAAAGCTCATCAACAGCTACACCTGCTTCGACCAGTTCCGCGTCGATGGCAAGCTGTACACCTTCCCCAAGATTAAGAACAGCAACCCCGTCAACCTCTACACCACCTACATGTTCGCGTATCGCCGCGACTGGGCGAAGGCGATGGGCTATGACTGGGCGCCTGTCCAGACCTTGACCTACGACGAATTCGTGGCATACCTGCGCGACGTGAAGGAAAAGGATCCGGGCCACATGGGCGATAAGCTCGTTCCGCTGGATCTGGACAACGGCGGCAAGCACTGGGCGATGCTGGCGCAGCTGTGGAATCAGCGCATCGGCTCCTTCGACATCGTGGATGGCCATTATCGCTGGAGCGCAGAAGACCCCTCCTCTCTGGAAGCCATCAAGCAGATTAAAACCCTCTACGACGACGGTCTGCTGGCGATGGACAGCTACAACGACTCCAACAACGCGGGTCGTGAACGCTTCCTCGCGGGTCGTTCGGCTGTCCTGTACGGCAACCTCGGCGCGACCATCCTGCAGACGACTGCCCGTACCCTCGCGACCAACGTCGAAGGCTTCACCGAAGAAGACCTCGGCATCATCTGCCTCGAAGCGCCCGACGGCACCTTCCATGTCAGCCAGATCGACGAGTGGTGGGCTGCGTTCGCCTTCTCCGCGAACTGCCGCGACGAAGTCATGGATCGCTGGCTGGCGGTCGGCAACTGGCTGCTCGAACAGGAACAGATTGAAACCTACGCTTACGGCGTGAAGGGTGAAGACTGGAACTACGACGCGGACGGCAACGTCGTTCTGAACTACACCGATGCAGACATCGCCGCCACCGGCAGCAAGTACTACATCGTGCAGGAGCGCGCCTTCCAGAAGTACTTCGTCCTCGAAGGCTTGGACGTCTACCTCCCCGGCAACCCCTCTTACTCTTCCTACATCATCAATGACCTGTTCACCACGAACATGAAGACGTGGGAATCCAACGCAACATTCGCTCCGACGGACTATAACCTGACCAACACCAAGAATGAAGCGTATTACTCCTTCCGTTCTGCCGTCATCAACAACATCCGCGATATCATCATTCAGGCGGTCATCTCTGACGATCCGGAAACGGTTTGGAACGACTTCGTGAATGAACATCGCGAAGAAGGCGACAAGCTGGCTGCGGAACTGACGGAAGAATTCCTGAAGTAATCCATCCACGGGTCAGTGCTTGACCCGCAATCACCCGTCTGCATTTTCAGGCAGCAGGGAGCTTTCTGAGAATGGAAGCTCCCTGCTTTTCGATTTCGGCGCAAGAAGCCTTCGTAATAAAAAGCTACAACAAAAACCAACTATCCACAAGTACCGCACATTTTCCCCGAATGCTTCCGTCCAGCACCGGACGCCCCTTCCGACGCTGCACCGAGGCATTCCCACCCCATCAACAGGAGGCAAAACACATGCTTCACCCCCTCGCCATCACCATGTGGGATTTTTCATGGATTGAACGCCGCTGGGACGGTGCAGGCTTCGAGGACTGGAACGCTGCCCTCGACGGCGTCAAGGAACGCGGCTATGATGCCGTCCGCATCGACGCATTCCCCCACCTGCTGTCCCAAGCCCCTGAAAAAGAATGGCTGCTCCTGCCTGTCTGGTATTCCAATGACTGGGGCAGCCCCTATAAAGTCCGCGTTCGGCTCTTTCCTGCACTCATCGACTTCCTGAAAGCCTGCCGCGCGCGCCGCATCAAGGTCGCCCTCAGCAGCTGGTTCCGCGAAGACGCCGATAACGTCCGCATGGCGCTCAGCACCCCGCAGGCGATGGCGAAATGCTGGATTGATACCCTTCGTCTGATTGCGAACGCCGGGCTGATGGACACCATCCTTTATGTTGACCTCTGCAATGAGTTCCCCGGCGACTTCTGGTCACCGTACTTCCGCAATGACCCGCCGTGGATGACGTGGAGTTGCTGGCATACCGACGCCGCGATGGACTATATGCGCACGGCGATTGCGCTCGTCCGTCAAGAATACCCTGATTTGCCGTACTGCTTCTCCTTCGACGGCGAGAATACGCACTTCTACCGCGAACGCGACCTCTCCTTCTTCGATTTGGCGGAGCACCATATCTGGATGACGAAGCTGAACAAGCAGCAGTTCTATCGCGAGGTCGGTCAGGCGAAGGACGGGCGATTCACCGAGGAAGCGTATCACCTGCTGGCCGACCATGCGCTGGATGTGTACCACAACAAGGAAGATTATTGGAAGCAGCTGCTTGTGGACGGCATTCAGACACTCGCAGCGGACGCGAAAGCCGCAGGGCTTCCGCTGGCGACGACCGAGTGCTGGGGCATCACGGACTACAAGGATTTCCCGATGCTCCCGTGGGGCTGGGTGAAAGACCTGTGTGCGCTGGGCGTAGAGACGGCGTGTCAGACAGGGCAGTGGGCGCTGATGGCGACGAGCAACTTCGCCGCGCCGCAGTTCTGCGGCATGTGGCGGGATGTTGCGTGGCATCAGCGTCTGACGACGATGATTCACGAAGCGCCCCTGCCGCCGGAAGCGGAAAAGACCGCGCTTGGGCGCGCGATGCGGTGGGAATGAAATATCACTTCCAAATAAGTCGAGCTGCGGTATGAGCAGATATTTCTGGCGTTAACCGATGGGGGTAAACCCTAAAAGTGGCGGTGCCTCCGCAGAGGCGAAATCCCTGTGTATCAATTCTGGATAATCAGGTAAGACGGGAAAAAGGAGAACGAACACATGCGTGAGCAGATTTCCCTAAACGGCACTTGGCAGCTCAAAGGCACAGCATCCTATGTGCCGCTGCGCGATAAGAGCATGGAAACCGGCAAGCCGCTGGAAGGCGTGACCGGCTGGATGGACGCGCAGGTTCCCGGTGGCGTGGCGCGCGCGCTGTATCAGGCAGGCTATATCGACCACCCCTATGTGGACATGAACAGCTTAAAGTGCGAGTGGATAGAAAACCGCTGGTGGATTTACCGCCGCGAGTTCGACCGCCGGGACATCCCCGCGCACCGCAAGACCCTCCTGCACTTCGAGGGTGTCGATTATGCCTGCATGGTCTACCTGAACGGGCATCTGCTGGGCGAACACGAGGGCATGTATGAGGATTTCGCCTTTGACGTGACCGACCTTCTGCAGACGGCGGAGCATTTCGTGCTGGATGTGCTGATTCTCCATGCGCCGGACGAAATGGGGCAGATTGGGCGCACAAGCCAGACTTCGACGCAGAAGAGCCGCTTCGGGTATAAGTGGGATTTCAGCACCCGGCTGGTCAATCTGGGCATCTGGCAGGATGTGTCGCTGATTTTGGAGGACGAAGCCGCGCTGGACGACCTTTATGTGCATTCGGACGCAGCGGACGGCACGGGGCTGCTGCATATTTCCGGCACGACCCATGCGGATGGCAATCTGCCGTTGACGGTGGCGGTACGCTGCGCAAAAGACGGCGTGGAGAAAGCCGCTGCGACACTGCCCGTGCAGGACGGCGCATTCGCTGGAACGCTGACCATCCCGTCGCCGGAACTGTGGTATCCCAACGGGCTGGGCGAACAGCCGCTCTATGACGTGACGCTGACGCTCCGAAACGGCGAAACCGTGCTGGACGAGCGGACGATGCGCCAAGGCATCCGCCACTTCGAGATGATTCAGAATGAGGACGCCCCGGCGGGTGCGCTCCCCTATACCATTATCATGAACGGCAAGCGCGTCTATATGAAGGGCGTCAACATCACGCCGATGGATCATATCTACGGCGATATTCCGGCGGAACAGGTCGCATATCAACTGCATCAAGCGAAGCGGCTGAATGTGAACATCGTGCGCGTCTGGGGCGGGGGCGTGATTGAGACGGAAACGTTCTACCGCCTCTGCGACGAGCTGGGTCTGCTGGTCTGGCAGGAATTCATTCAGTCCTCCTCCGGCGTGGACAACATTCCGTCGGAACTGCCGCATTTCCTCACACTCCTGCGGCAGTCAGCGGTTCACGCGCTGAAAGTCAAGCGCAATCACACATCGCTGGTCATTTGGAGCGGCGGCAACGAGCTGATGGACGAGAACCGCAAGCCCGTGACGCTGGAAAACAAGAACATCGCGATGTTGGCAGACTTGGTTAGGACACTTGACCCGGCGCGGATGTTCGTGCCGACGTCGCCCTCCGGCCCGGAAGCGCACATTTCTCGCACACCGGGCAGAAGCCATGATGTGCACGGCTGGTGGCAGTATCAAGGCAACGGGCGGCAGTACAGCTATTTCGGGGATACGGACAGTCTGCTGCACAGCGAATTCGGCTGCGACGGCATGAGCAGTATGCAAACCGTTGCGCGGACGCTGTCAAAATGCCCGACGAAGCCGGAGCGCATGAAGGACAACGACCTCTGGCGCTTCCACGGCGACTGGTGGTGCACCTACGACCGCGAGGAAACCATGTTCGGGCATGTGGAGGACATCCGGCGCTATATCCGCCTCAGCCAGTGGATGCAGGCGGAAGGGCTGCGCTTCATTCTGGAGAGCAACCAGCGCCGCAAGTGGCATAACAGCGGCAGCATCATCTGGCAGCTCAGCGAGCCGTGGCCGAATCTCTCCTGCACGTCCATTGTCGATTATTACGGGCATGAGAAACAGGCGTATTACTGGACGAAGGACGCCTTTGCGCCCCTGCATCCAACGCTGGATTACCGCCGCTTGGACTACGCAGCAGGAACGGCGGTGGAGCTTCCCCTGACAGTGCTGACAGACAGCGGCATTGCGGGCGACGCGGAAGTCGCGTGGTCTGTGCGTGGTCTGGATGGCGCGACCTATGCCGAAGAAACCCGCACAGCGCACTTGGCGGCTGCTGCGGTCAACCGCGTGGGCGACGTCGCGTTCGTCATGCCGCAGACGGCAGATGGACTGGTGCTGGTGCGCCTGACAGTGCGGTTGGGCGAAAGAACCGCCGTCAATGAATGCTACTTCTCCTGCGAGAACAATCGCCCCTACCGCGCGGCGGCATCCCTGCATGGCGGACACCTGACCGCGCGGGCGCTGGAAACGTCCCCGGACAGCGCCGTCATTGAGGTGCGCAACACGGGCGACACGGCCGTGCTGTTTGCGGACATCACGGATGCGTCGGACGAATGGAATCTGGTGCGCGACGACAACTTCCGCACGCTCCTCCCCGGCGAGCGCTGGCAGACGCGGGTACAGTGGTCTCGCCGCTTCCGCATCGGCTTCGACGACTTCACCGCGCACACGACCGAGCGCCCGATTTTGACCGTGGACGGCATTGGGCTGGATGCGCCGGTATTGATTTAAGGCACCTTGCCGCCTCCGCAGAGGCGAAACCCTCTGCATGACAACGCAATACTATGCAGAAACAGTACAAACAAAGGAGAAAAAGCTCACCATGAACAGAACGATGGTTGACCTGCTCAGTGGCTACCTGAGCGGTGACAATATCAGCGAATCCAAACGGACACTCGGCGACCTCAAAAACGTATTTCAGGACGAAGCCGCCCGCGCCCAAATGAACCCTGCAACCATCGTCTATGAAGTTCAGAGCCATATGGCGGTCAAAGACGGAACGCCCGGCGGTCTGTTCTTCGGCACGAGCAACGTCATGCCCGGTCAGGTCGGCGGCGAATACTTCATGACCAAGGGACATTATCACGCGCGGCGGGAATGCGGCGAATATTACTGGTGCATTCAGGGCACGGGCGCGCTCATCCTCATGGATGAAAGCGGCAAGTGCTGGTTCGAGCCGATGCAGCCCGGCAGCCTCCACTATATCCCCGGCTACATCGCGCACCGCCTCGCCAATACGGGCGATACGCCCCTGCGCGTCGGCGCGTGCTGGCCGTCCGACGCGGGACATGACTATGCGTCCATCGCCGAACATGGCTTCACCGCGCGGCTGATGAACGTCGGCGGCGTCCCGACGCTGGTTCAGGAGGGGCAGGTATGAGAAAAAGCAATTACGATAAGCGTCCTGTCCTCCATGTGCGGACAAAGGGTGTCAGCGCATGGCAGGGCTGGGAAGCTATCGGCGCACAGCTGCGCAAAGCCATTGTGGGCAAGCCTGACGCCGTCGTTTGCGTGGACTGCTATCACGGCGTGTGGGAATCGGACGTGCTGAGCGCGCTGACAGAGCAGCTAAACCCGTCGCGCGTCTTCTGCACGGCACAGGCGACGCTCCCCAAAGAGCAGGTCAATGCCATGCTGAAAGACCACCTGACCGATGACCGTGTGTTCGGCATCATGGCGCACTACCGCATCGAGCAGTTTTTCGACATGGAACGGGTAGCGGCGCTTCGGCAGGAAATCGCATTGGCGCATGGTGTCCGGCTGGTGTTCGGCGTCGGCGCGGCGCTGCTGTGCGAGCATCCCGATGTACTGGTGTATGCGGACATGGCGCGCTGGGAAATCCAGCTGCGCTTCCGCTCCGGCAAACTGGCAAACTGGCTCAATGACAACTACGGCGAAGACCCGCTGCGCAAATATAAGCGCGGCTACTTCATCGAATGGCGCGTCCTCGACCGCCATAAGCGGACGCTGCATTCGCATATTGACTACCTGCTGGACACCAACGACGCCGAGACGCCCCGCATGATGACCGGCGACTGCTACCGCGATGCGCTCAAACAGGCGGTCACGCAGCCCTTCCGCGTTGCGCCGTATTTCGACCCCGGCGTTTGGGGCGGGCAGTGGATGAAATCCGTCTGCGGGCTTGACCCGGAAAAGCCCAATTACGCATGGAGTTTCGATGGTGTGCCGGAGGAAAACAGCCTCCTGCTGGATGTGGACGGCATCGTTGTGGAAACACCCGCCATCAATCTGGTGCATGAGGAAGCTAAAGCGCTCTTGGGTGACAAGGTTCACGCGCGTTTCGGCACGGAATTCCCGATTCGCTTTGACTTTCTGGACACCATCGGCGGCGGAAACCTGAGCTTGCAGGTGCATCCGCTGACCGAGTACATTCAGGACACGTTCGGGATGCACTACACGCAGGACGAAAGCTACTACATCCTCGACGCGGTGGAAAACGCCGACACGCATGTCTATCTGGGCTGCAAGACGGGCATTCAGCCGGAAGAATTCCAGAAAGCGCTGGAAGACAGTCAGCAGACCGGGCAATTCGACGCGGAACGCTTCGTCAACGTTATCCCGGCGAAAAAGCACGACCACTTCCTGATTCCCGCCGGAACAATACACTGCTCCGGCAAGGACTGCATGGTGCTGGAAATCAGCGCGACGCCCTATATCTTCACCTTCAAGCTCTGGGATTGGGGGCGCCTTGGGCTGGATGGACGCCCGCGCCCGATTCACCTTGCGCATGGCATGAAGAACATTCAGTTCGACCGCGATACAGACTGGGTGCAGAAGAATCTTGTCAACCGCGTGGAGGTGATTCACGAGGAAGACGGCATCCGCGAGGAACGCACCGGGCTGCACGAACGGGAGTTCATTGAGACGCGGCGGCACTGGTTTGACCGGAAGGTGGAGCATGAGACGGGCGGAAGCGTGAATGTGCTGAATCTGGTGGAAGGTGAAGAAGCGGTGGTAGAGAGCCCGGAAGGGAAATTTGCGCCGTTTGTGGTGCACTATGCGGAGACGTTTATTGTTCCGGCGGCGGTGGGAAGGTATACGGTTGCACCGTATGGGAAGAGTATCGGAAAGAACCTGGCGACGGTGAAAGCATTTGTGCGGGTGTAGCGATCGGGAAGCCCTCTGGAACTATGCCAAAGACCACTTTGAAAAAAGGAAAAACAACTACATTTATCAAGCAGGGGATTTCGCGCCTGCGGAGGCGACAAGGGGCCAATGAAAACAAACGAAGTTTGCGATTGCCCCCTTGCCCCCCTCGCAGCGGACACTGCCATGCTGCTTGGTTTTCGCCGCGAGTAAGGATTCTGTGTTCAATATGACACACACAATCATTATCAGAAGAGGAAAAACACCATGAAACTTGATTTTGATCCCGGATTCGATATTACGCCGCTGTCGGTGGATGAGGGCTTCCGGCTGGGGGCGGACTGCTTCGATAAAGGCACAGAGTTCCGCAAGCTCGACAGCGTCCGCAAGAGCCTTCGCGACCCGAATTGCGATGGGCCGGAAAACGTCTATGCCATCATGATGGACGTCGGGCGCAAGACGGACTTGCCCGCCATGCAGCAGCGGATGCTCCTCTATGGCGTCGTGACGTATGCCGCCGGGCAGTTGGGCGATGAACCTATCCGCAGTCAGGGGCATATTCATAAGGTTTCCGCACATTGCGGGTGGTCTACGCCTGAGGTCTATGAGATTTGGACGAGCAAAGCTGTGATTTATATGCAGGAATCGGGGCAGGATGACCCCGGACGGTGCTTCGCGGTTGAGGCAGGCGCGGGCGATGTGGTGATTGTGCCGCCAGGGTGGGTTCATACCACCATCAGCGCTGACCCCAAGCAGCCGCTGACTTTCGGCGCATGGTGCGACCGCGATTATGGCTTTGAGTACGCCGACGTCCGCCGTCATGGGGGCATTGCGTGGTTTCCGCTGCTGACGGCGGAGGGCAAACTTCGCTGGACACCCAATCCCGCTTATCATACCCGTCAGTTGACCATCAAGCCTCCGCGCGATTACAGCGATTTGGGGCTGGAAAAGGGCAAGTCGATTTACCGCCAGTTCGAGGAAGACCCGGATCGGTTCCTGTTTGTGTCCGACCCGGCGCGCGCGGTGAATATCTGGAAGAATTACATCCCGTAAGGGAGAAAGGGCAAAAGTATGCAGTTTCCGAAAGACTTCCTGTGGGGAACAGCAACGTCCTCCTATCAGATTGAGGGCGCAGCAAATGAAGACGGCAAGGGCAAATCCATCTGGGACGTATTCACGCACGCACCGGGCACGGTGAAAGACCGCTCGAACGGCGATGTGGCGATTGACCACTACCATCGCTTCCGCGAGGACATCCGCCTGATGGCAAAGATGGGGATTCGCAATTACCGCTTCTCCATTTCGTGGGGAAGAATCCTCCCCGACGGCACGGGCGCGGTCAACGAAAAGGGACTTGCGTTCTATTCCGAGCTGGTGGACTGCCTGCTGGAAAACGGCATCCGCCCCTTCTGCACGCTCTATCACTGGGATTTACCCTATGCGCTGCACCTGCGCGGCGGATGGCTGAGTCCTGACATGCCGGAATGGTTCGCAAACTATACGACCATCGTCGCGGATGCGCTGGGCGACCGCGTGAAGGATTTCATCACCATCAATGAGCCGCAGTGCATCATTGGTTCAGGGTACGCGCTGGGCGTTCACGCGCCGGGGCTGAAATGCTGCGCGGCGGACATCGTTCGCGCGGCGCATCACCTGATGCTGGCGCACGGGCGCGCGGTTCAGGTGCTTCGGGCGCACGTCCCCGGCGTTCGCGTCGGCTATGCCCCCTGCGGCGACCCGTGCGTGCCGTATACGAATTCGCCGGAGGACATCGCCGCCGCCCGCAAGGAGTATTTTACCGTCCCTATTGACGAGAAAGTCGGGCCTGCGTGGAATATTGCGTGGTTCTCTGACCCGGTGATGCTGGGGCAGTACCCGGCGGATGGGCTGGTCGGCTACGAGCAGTACCTTCCTGACGGCTGGCAGGAGGACTTGAAGACCATCCATCAGCCGCTGGACTTCTACGGGCAGAACATCTATCAGGGGCAATGGTGGCGCAGGGGGGCGGACGGCAAGCCGGAGCATGTGCGCTACCCGGCGGGTCATCCGCATAACGCCTTGGAATGGCCCATCAATGAAGACGGGCTGTACTGGGGGCCGCGCTTCCTCTATGAGCGCTATCATACGCCGATTCTGATTACCGAAAACGGCATGGATGCCCACGATGCGGTCAGTCTGGACGGCAAAGTGCATGACCCGAATCGGCAGGACTACATGCACCGCTATCTGCGTGCGCTGGGTCAGGCGGTAGCGGACGGTGTGCCGGTGCTGGGCTACTTCTATTGGAGCTTCTTCGATAATTTCGAGTGGGCGCATGGGTATCAGGAGCGCTTCGGTCTGGTTTATGTGAATTATCAGACGCAGGAGCGCATTTTGAAGGACAGCGCATACTGGTATCAGCAGGTTATGGCAACGAACGGAGAAAATTTGTAAAAAACGCGAAATTAAGCAGGAAGGACGAGCCTTATGAGCGAAATTAAGATAATTAATGGACAATCCCTGCCGAATATCCCGTGGCAGGAGCGCCCGGCTGACCTTGAAGAAGGTGCGGTGCTATGGCGCTACACCGAAAACCCCGTCATGGGGCGCAATCCCACGCCGAAAATCGGGCGCATTTTCAACAGCGCGGTCGTGCCGTGGCAGGATGGGTATATCGCCGTGCTGCGCGGCGAGCAGGTCAATGGCGTGCCGCATGTGTATCTGGGACGCTCCAAGGACGGCATTCACTGGAATGTAGACCGCGAGCGCGTGCAGTTCGTGGACGAAAACGGCGAGCCGTGGATGCCTAACTACGCCTATGACCCGCGTCTGGTGAAGGTGGAGGATACTTACTATATCATCTGGTGTACGGACTTCCACGGCGCGGCTATCGGCATGGCGAAGACGAAGGACTTTAAGCATTTCACGCGCATGGAGAACCCGTTTATCCCCTATAACCGCAATGCCGTGCTGTTCCCGCGGAAAATCGGCGGCATGTACAAGATGCTGTCACGCCCGTCGGACTCCGCGCATACGCCGTTCGGGGACATCTTCCTCTCCGAAAGCCCCGACCTGATTTACTGGGGACGCCACCGGCATGTGATGAGCCGCGGCCCGATGTGGTGGGAAGCGGTGAAAATCGGCGCGGGCGCGTGTCCGATTGAGACGACGGAAGGCTGGCTGATGTTCTTCCACGGCGTCGCCAGCACCTGCAACGGTTTTGTGTACTCCATGGGCGGCGCGATTCTTGACCGGGATGAGCCGTCGAAGGTGCTGTACCGGTGCGAGAATTATCTGCTGACGCCGGAAATGCCCTATGAAGTCAGCGGCTTCGTGCCGAATGTCGTCTTCCCCTGCGCGACGGTTCAGGATGCGGACACCGGGCGTATTGCCATCTATTACGGCTCGGCGGACACCTGCGTCGGGCTGGCGTTCGGGTATGTGGACGAGATTGTACAGTACATCAAGGACAACAGCGTCCTGAATCCCGACGACGGCGTGGCATTTGAGAAATTCTGATACTGCGGAGGAAGAACCTATGAATCCCTTTCGCCGCCCCAACGTGCTGCTGATTTATACTATTTCCAAATGAGAATGCGCCAAAATGCGAAGCGAATTTTTCATTCTGGCTAACGGGAGTGAAACGCAGCGTAGCAGCGCTACGCTAAGTGGAACGACCGGACGCCAGAATGGAAAAGGCGCGAGCAGATGGTGCAGGTGAATTCGGAAATAGTATTATACCGCCCAGCAGCGCGGCGAACGGCTTCGGTCACTATCCCGGCGGGTCTATCAGCAATGAAAAAGGAGAATCAGTCATGAAGGACGCATGGTGGAAGGAAGCCGTCGTCTATCAAGTCTATCCACGCAGCTTCATGGATGCAAACGGCGACGGCATCGGCGATTTGCAGGGCGTGACGTCGCGGCTGGACTACTTGCAGGAGCTGGGCATCGATGTGATTTGGCTGTCGCCTGTGTACCAGTCCCCGAACGTCGATAACGGCTATGACATCAGCGATTATCAGGCGATTCAGCCGGAATTCGGCACGATGGCGGATTTCGATGAGCTGCTTAAACAGGCGCATCGGCGTGGCATTCGCATCGTGATGGACTTGGTTGTCAACCACTCGTCCGACCAGCATCCGTGGTTCGTGGAGAGTCGGAAGAGCAAGGATAACCCTTATCGCGACTACTACATCTGGCGCGAACCGAAAGCGGACGGCCGTGCGCCGAACAACTGGGGTTCGTGCTTCGGCGGATCGGCGTGGCAGCTTGACCCGGAAACAAACATGTATTACCTGCACCTGTTCGCGCCGCAGCAGCCCGATTTGAATTGGAAGAATCCGAAACTGCGCGACGATGTGTACCGCATGATGACATGGTGGTGCGACAAGGGCGTGGACGGCTTCCGCATGGATGTCATAAGCATGATTTCTAAACCCGATGAAATGCCGGATGACCCGAACGCCCCCGTCGGCGGTTATGGAAACTTTGGCGCATACTGCATTCACGGTCCGCATGTGCATGAATACCTGAAGGAAATGAACGCGCGGGTGCTGTCCCGCTATGACCTGATGACCGTGGGCGAAACGGCGGGCGTGACCATCGAGAAGGCGCAAAAGTACGCCGGAGAGGATTCGCATGAGCTGAGCATGGTCTTCCAGTTCGAGCATGTGGACGTTGCCGGAAAGTATGGGGCGTGGCGCACGGAGCAGATTCCGATGCTGTTCCTGAAAAAGGTACTGAGCAAATGGCAGACAGATCTGCACGGCAAGGCGTGGAACAGCCTCTTCCTCGGCAACCACGACCAGCCGCGCACCGTGTCCGCGTTCGGCGATGACCGCCCGCAGTGGCGCGTCCGCAGCGCAAAAATGCTGGCGACCTGCCTGCACATGATGGAGGGCACACCTTATATCTATCAGGGCGAAGAGCTGGGCATGACGAACTGCCCGTTCCAGTCGCTGGACGAGTTCCGGGATATTGACAGCCTGAATGGGTATCGCCGCTGGGTGACGGACGGGCCGCTCACGCACGACGAGTTCTTCCCCTACCTGCTGTTCAAGAGTCGCGATAACGCCCGCACGCCTATGCAGTGGGACGACAGCACGAATGCCGGATTCACCTGCGGCACGCCGTGGATTCGCGTCAATCCGAACTACACGGAGGTCAACGCGGCGGCGGCGATGGCTGACCCGGATTCAACGTTCTACTACTTCCAGAAGCTCATCCGCCTGCGCAAGGCGCACCCTGTGATTGTGCATGGGCGCTATGAACTGCTGGAAAAGGACGACCCGGCACTGTTCATTTATACGCGCACGCTGGATGATGCGCAACTGCTCGTGATGTGCAACTTCAAGGAGCAGACGCGAGAATGGACAATGCCGGCGGGCTTCGCGGGCGCGCAGGTGCTGATTTCCAACACCGGGCGGACACAGCAGACGGAGCAGACCATCACTTTGCAGCCTTATGAAGCATTGGTGCTTCTGAAATAACATTGACGGGATAGAAAGGAGAATTTCAGATGAAAATGGAACTGGGCGCGCAGACATTTACCGTGCGGGACTATATGCAGACGACGTGGGACTTCCGGGAGGCGATGAAGCGCATTGCGGAAATCGGCTATACCTGCGTGCAGCTGTCGGCGGTGGGCAATGTGCCGGTTCAGGCGCAGCGGGACATCTGCGATGAATTCGGGCTGAAAATCGTCCTGACGCACACGAACCCGGATCGCATGATTGCCGACCCGGAGGGCGTCATCCGCGACCATGACATCCTCGGCTGCGACTACATCGGCATCGGCATGATGAACCCGAAGTACCAGCGCGCAGAGTGGATTGACCAGTTCGCGAAAGACTTCACGACGCCCGCGAAGAAGATGCGCGACGCGGGCAAACTGCTGATGTACCACAATCACAATCTGGAATGGACGCGCCTGCGCGACGGCCGCCGGATTATGGACGTGCTGCTGGAACAGATGCCGGCGGACTTGATGGGCGTGACGCTGGATACCTACTGGGTGCAGGCGGCGGGCGCGGATGTGCTGGAATGGATTGACATCCTGCAAGACCGCATCCCCTGCGTCCACCTGAAAGACATGTCGGTCAATGGCTTCGACCAGCGCAAGGCGGTCGTCGGCGAGGGCAATCTGAACTTCCCGAAGATTCTGGAAAAGCTGCAAACGCTGGGCAAGACGAAGTACATGCTCGTCGAGCAGGACGACTGCTACGGCGAAAGCGCGTTTGACTGCTTGAAGCGCAGCTATGACAATGTGAGAAAGATGGGGTATTGAGCGATGGCAAAGGTGAAATTGGGTATTATCGGCGTCGGCAATATGGGCACGGGTCACAGCAAGAACTATCTGGACGGCTTGATGCCAGAAATCGAAATCACGGCGGTGGCTGACCGCAACCCGGCGCGCCGCGAGTGGGCGAAGGGAAACCTCCCCGGCGTGAAGGTTTTTGAGGAGGGCGTAGATCTCATCCATAGCGGAGCGTGCGAAGCCGTGCTGATTGCCACGCCGCACTATCAGCATCCGCCGCTGGCGATTGAAGCATTCAAAAACGGGCTGCACGTCATGGTGGAGAAGCCCGCCGGGGTCTACACCCTGCAAGTGCGCGAAATGAACGCCGAGGCGGACCGTCACCCGGAGCTGACTTTCGGCATGATGTTCAACCAGCGCACGAATTGCACCTACCGCAAGATGCACGAGCTGATTCACAGCGGCGCAATCGGTGACTTAAAGCGTGTCAATTGGATTATCACCGACTGGTACCGCACGCAGTTCTACTACGATTCCGGCGCATGGCGCGCAACGTGGGTGGGTGAAGGCGGCGGTGTGCTGCTGAACCAGTGCCCGCATCAGCTGGATTTGGTGCAGTGGCTGGTGGGACTGCCGTGCAAGGTGCAGGGTTTCTGTCACGAGGGCAAGTGGCACAACATCGAGGTCGAGGACGACGTGACCGCCTATTTCGAGTACCCGAACGGCGCAACGGGCGTTTTCATCACCACGACCGCCGACGCACCCGGCACGAACCGTTTGGAGATTACAGGCACGAAGGCGACGCTCATCTGTCAGGACGGCAAGCTCATCATGAAGAAGCTGGAAATGGATGAGCGTGAATGGTGCGCGACGTGTCAGGAAGGCTTCCGTGCGCCGTCCTACGAAACGATCGAGGTCGAGACGGACGGGCAGAACGGGCAGCATCCGGCGGTGCTGAACGCGTTTGCGGCGCATATCCTGCGCGGCGAACCGCTGGTCGCGGACGGGCGTGAGGGCATCAACGGACTGATGCTGTCCAATGCGATTCATCTGTCCTCGTGGCTGGGGCATCCGGTGACTTTGCCGATTGACGAGGAGCTGTTTTTGGAGAAGCTCAATGAACGTCGGGCAACGTCACGGGTAAAGACGGAGGAAAGCGTTTTTAGTGATACAAATGGGACATATGGGTCAAAGTAAAGAGGGGCTCCAAACACGAGGATAAACACGCAGGCAAAGCAAGATAACGCGACCAACTCATACTAATTCGATTCTAAAACATGGCATCGAGCATAGCAGATTTTTCGTTCCGGCAAAGCTGAGTGAAGCGAGGCGTACTGGAGGTACGCGCGAGCGGAACGAAGCAAAGCCGGAGCGGAAAAGATGCTGGGCGAATGACATGTTTTAGATGAGAATTAGTATCAATTGCACCAGACAGGCGCGAACGGATTGTATGCTTTCCTCCACAAAACCACATAAAGATGTGCCCTGCCCCGGCAAACTCATCCGCCGGAGCAGGGCGCTTTTCGATGCAGTTGTTCTGTTACATTCTGACCGTTTCCCCTGCTTTAATCGTCATAATCTCGCCTTTGTTCTCCACCCAAATGTCGGTGGCGGTCGGGTTAAAGACGATGTGCCCGTCGGCGCTGGTACGCAGCTGGCGGCTGGCGTTCAGGTAGTCCACAATCTCGATATTTGTCGCGTACCAAATATCCTTCTTGCCGCTCATTTTCTCGCAGAAGGCGCGGATGACCTCCCAATTGTTATGCTGCTCAAACTCGTAGCTATGTCCCCACAGGTAGAACAGCTTCAGCCCGAATGGCAATTTCCCCGTAAGGAAGCGGTCGCACAGCTCGTCCAGCTTCGGGTCATCGTGATGGCAAGTCGGGTGGAGGCACAGCCAGTCGTTGGGAATCTCAAAGTTGTGGGTGCTGACGACGGTGCGGGCATAGGCAATGCCGCAGGTGCGCAGGGTGTCGATGGCTTCGTCGCTGTATGTGCCGTAAGGGTACGCAAAACCGCGGACGATTTTGCCAAACAGCTTTTCCAGATTATCGCGGTCAGCAAGAACCTCATAGGCAATGCGCGGCGCGGGAATCGCGGACAGCGACGCATGGGTCAGCGCGTGGGAGGCGACTTCGTGGCGGCCGCCGGCATAAAGCGCTTTAACGGCGGATTCGCTCATGCGGCGGTGAATCGTGCCGGCAGGGTAAACCGTGCCTTCTGGGGCAAAGCAGCCGCTGTTGAGGTTGAAGGTGGCGAGAATACCGTATTCATCGAGGATGCGGATGAGTTCGATGTCGGTTTCCACGCCATCGTCGTAGGAGAGGGTCAGTGCCTTGCGCAGACCGTAGGGGTAGAGAATCATCATGGGAAAAGACTCCTTTCTTTGTGGGTAAGAAATGATTGGCAAAAGGATCTCTTTTGCCTTGGTTACGCGAGTTTATTGGGAAAGTGCTTTTGGGTTGCAGGGGTTCGCGCCTGCGGGCGCACAAAAGGGTCAAGCCTTTTGCTTCCGAGTAAACAGCTTTTTCAGCGCCCACGCGCAGGGCTTTTCAATCAGCAGGGTGATGAGAATCGCGCCGAGGAGGGACAGACCGAAGCAGAGCGCCATGTACTGGTTTTGCCACGGCTGTTCGCCGACGCGGTTCGGTTCATTGCTCACGGACGGCGGGATGTGCAGCCGCTTCAGGTGGACGGCGAGGTTCTGATGCAGCAGGTAGTAGTTCATCGAGATGGCGGCAAGCCAGCCCATGACGCGGTTGCCCATCAGGAAGCGCACGGGGCGCACGGCGAAGGGGAGCGAGAGCATGAGGCCCGCAATCGTCAGGCAGAGCAGTGGACGGCGCATCATCTGCGCGGCCTGCATGGCAGCTTGTCCGGACGTGTACGCCTGTGCGCGGATGACGCGGAGCATCCCGTAGAGAGAGACGCAGAACACAAGCGTCGCCGCGCCCTGCCAGAGCCACTTGCGGCGGCTTTCCGCCGGGTACAGCTGCGTCAGGCGCACATACAAGATGGACGCGCCCATGCCCATTGCGTAAACATCAAGGAAATTCGCCAGCTGATTGACAACCATGTTGTACTCGTCCAGCCGCCATAAACACCAGCCGCGGAACGCAAACGCGACCGCCGCCATGCTCATCAGCGTACCGAGCGGATTCTTCATCGTGCCCTTCGCCAGCAAGGGGAAAATCAGGTACGCCTGCATCTCGATGGCGATTGTCCACGATGCAACGCCAATAGGCGTGGCAATGTAGGTGGCGTAATTGAACGTCTGCGTGAACGTCAGGTGCATGAGGACGTCGCGGACGGCTTCTGATGTGCGCCCGTAGAGGTTGTACGGAATCGCGACGGCGAAGAGCATCAGCAGCGTCAGGAAATAATAGCTGGGCACAATGCGCATGATGCGCCGCTGATAGAACGCCTTCGTGTCCGGCACGCGCTCGCCCAGCATCATCGTCCGCGCATACGGTAGGAACAGCAGAAAGCCCGACAGCAGAATTGTGCCGTCAACCGGCATATATCCAGCGCGCAGCAGATAGTCCAGCGAGTAACGGCCAATCGACGGCGTTAGCCACGACTGCTGCCAGAAGTGGTACCAGCTGACGATGAACACCAGCAGCACGCGCAGCCCGTTCAGCTCCGGGATTCTGCGGCAGTTCGGGCGATAGGTGGTCATGAATCCGCCTCCAGCAGGGCGCGCATTCCCATCACATAGCCGTAGAAGCCGAAGCCGACAATCTGCCCCCGGCAGGCGCTGGCGGTGACGGACTTGTGGCGGAATTCCTCCCGCGCGTGGACGTTGCTCATGTGGCACTCGATGACCGGCATCGGCACGGACGCAATCGCATCATGCAGCGCGACGGACGTGTGCGTGTACCCACCCGGATTGAACACCGCGCCGCAGAAGCCGTCGAAGTACGCCTTTTGCAGCGCATCAATCAGGTCACCCTCGTGGTTGGACTGCACGCAGCGCACCTCCACGCCGAGCTTTTCCGCTTCCGCACGGCACAGCGCAAGCAGATCGTCATACGTCTTCGCGCCATAAACTGCCTTTTCACGCAGCCCAGTCAGGTTGATGTTCGGGCCGTTGAGAATGAGAATCTTTTTCGGTTCGCTCATAGCAAATGCAGCTCCTTCATCAGCGTTTCCGCAAGGTGCGGCGGCATGGGACACCCTTGCCAGATGCTTTCAGCTTCCACCGCCTGAGCAATGAGCATATACAGCCCTGTGCAGGCGGGTGTCCCGACCCGTTTTGCGGCGGCGGTCAGTACCGTTTCCGCCGGGTTGAAAATAATGTCCGCTACGCCGTCGGCGCGGGCGACGATGCCGGGCAAGTGCGCTGCATCTATCGGGCAGCCCTCGACGCGCGGGTACATTCCGGCAGGGGTCGTGTTGACAATCAGCCCGCCCATATCGGGGAAGCGCGCATAGAAATCGTCGTAGCTGATTTCATCCGCGTGCTTCGGGCTTCGGGAGACGACCCACGTTTCGCGCGCCCCCATGCGCTCCACGGCGTTCCGGCAGGCGTGCATTGCCCCGCCCGAACCGAGGATGAACACCGGGCGTCCGTCCGGATTCATGCCGAAGTGGCGCAGCATCTGCTCAAAGCCGGGGTCGTCCGTGTTGTAGCCGCGGCTTGTCTTGCCCGTCAGCACTGTGTTGACCGCCCCAACCTCCCGCGCAAAAGGGGTAATCTCATCCAGCAGGGGCATCACGTCCGTCTTGTACGGCACGGTGATATTGAAGCCATCCAGCGTGCACAGCAGTTCCGGTACAACCGCCGCCAATTCACCGCGCGGGATCTCAATCAGCCGATAGCTCGCCGCCAGAGAGATTTTCTCCCAAATCGCCTCGTGAATGGGGACGGACAGGCTGTGCCCCAGCTTCTCCCCAATCAGGCCGTACTGCTTCATGAACATGCACCTCCGGGCTGCTTTGTTCCCATTATAGCATGATTTAGGCAAGGGGGCAATGCTTGTACAGTTTTTTTCTGTTTTTGCATTTTGGGTGCAACGAATGGCATTTCTGATTCGTCTAATAGGTAACAGGCTGGAAAAGGAGGGCGCGTATGGTCAGACGGCTGATAAGCTGCTGCATGGCGCTGCTGATGCTGGGGTGTGCGCTGGCAGAGGACGAATTGGACATCACTTATCGCTTCGGCAGCCGCGAGGAGCAGAAAATTGCGGTGACGATTGACGACTGCTATCACGCAGAGGACGTTCGGGCGGTGCTGGATATTTTGCAGGCAAACGACGTCCGCGCGACGTTCTTCCCCATCGGCAAGGCACTCAAGTACGAGGATGCGGCGCTTTGGCAGGAGGTTGTGGCGTCTGGGTGCGAAATCGGCAATCACTCATGGGGACACACTTACCTGACGAAGCTGAGCCGGCAGAAAATCAAGTTTCAGATGCTTCGGACGCAGGAAAAAGTGGATGCGCTGCTGGACTGCCATTATCCCATGCAGGTCATGCGTCCTCCAATGGGCAAAACGAATCCGAAGGTGGAGGAAAGTGTCGCGGAAGTGGGGTATCTGGCGGTGGTCAAGTGGGATGTGAGCGAGACCGACCCGGTAAAGGCACTGGCGGCCGTGCAGAACGGCAGCATCTTGCTCTTTCATGCGCGGAAGAAGGATGCGAAATGTCTGTCCGTGCTGATTCCGCAGCTGGTGGCGGAAGGCTATCAGCTGGTCACGGTGTCGGAGCTGCTTGGACTGCCGGAAATTGTATGCAGTGCGGAAAAGTACGTCTATCATCGCCGTGATACGGAGGAAAATATCCGCCCCGATGCTGTTCCCCAGAATTGACAACCCTTCCCCATTCCGGTATAATGAAAGACGGGAAAAGGACGTTTTGCTGTGGCAAAATCAAGCATGAAGAGGAGTGAACCCTGATGAAGAAACGACTGTTGGCGCTGCTGAGTGCCATCGTGCTGATGGGTAGTGTATCGCTGGCGGAAAACACGGAAGAATCGGCGGAAACCCCGGCGACGGCGGAACCGATGGTTTCCCTGCCCATCGATTTCTCTCCCGGTATGCCCGCTGATCCGGACGGCTTTACCCTCGGTGACGGCACTTGGAGCTATGAGGATCCCACCATCAGCGTGCAGGTGACGCAGAAGCGCAAGGCGGAGTGCGACTATTGGGTTGCGCATATCAAGATAGCGGATGCTTCCCAGCTGCGCACCATGTCCGCCGGCGGCTTTGACTCCACCCGCACGGTCAAGGGCACGATTATGGCCAAGCGCAGCAACGCCATCCTTGCCATTGACGGCGATTATTTCTGCTATACCGGTATCGGTTATATCGTCCGGCAGGGCACGGAGTACCTCGACCACCTGCGCGGCGACCGCGACGTTCTCCTGATTGATGAGGACGGCGATTTCCACTATGTCCTCCGCCCCAAGCGCAATTCGCTTGACGGGACGGTGGACGGCAAGAAGGTCATCAACAGCTTCTTCTTCGGCCCGGTGCTGGTGCGCGAGGGCAAAGCGGTGCTGAACCCGATGGCGGAAGGCATGGCGTTCGATGAGCCGCGGCAGCGCATGGCGATTGCACAGGTTGGCCCACTGGAATATATGGCGATTTGCTGTGCGTCGCAGGCGCGCGGCTCGATGGGCATGACACTCAAGCAGTTTGCGAAGCTCTGCGCCGATGAGGGCGCGTATATCGCCTATAATCTCGATGGCGGCGACTCCACCATGATGATTTTCAACGGCGAGAAAATCAACGACGTACTGAATGAAAACACCCGCGCCATCTCCGACATCGTGTACTTCGCGTCGGCATGGACAGGTGAGGAGGCGGACGAGTGAATACCGTCTATTGGGTACTCGTCGCGTTCGGCATCGTTGTGCTGGAGGCGCGTCTGCGCGCCCGGAACGTGCGCTATCTGCCGATTCTGCCCGCTATTGTGCTGGGCGCGGTGCTGTCCAAGGTCACTTATGTGGTGCTGCAATGGCACTATGCGTTCCCGCACTGGGGATGGGGTGCGTTCACTGTCCTTCGGCCGGATACGTTCTGCTTCTTCGGCGGCGCGGTCGGCGTGGTGCTGGGCGTCATCATCAGCGCAAAGCTGACGCATCAGCGTGTCCTGCCCGTGCTGGATGCGTTTGCCCCGGCGGGTGCGCTGCTGGTCGCCATTGCCCGGTTCGGCGAAAAGTATCTGGGCGAAATCGGCACGGCGGGCTTTGAGATGCCCGAACAGCTGGCGTTCTTCCCCTTTGCCCTGATGAACGAGTGGGGCGAAAGCTATCCCGCCATCTTCATGCTGTCCTGCCTTGCGGCGCTCATTGTGGCGATTGTCGGTCTGACCCGCAAGCCCGGCGGACGCGATGGTCAACTTTTCCTGCGCACCGCGTTTTATCTGGCGCTGCCGCAAATCATGTGCGAGAGCCTGCTGGCGGAGTGCATGAAGTGGGGCTTCGTGCGGGTGCAGCAGCTCCTGTGCGCGCTGACACTGCTGGTAATCCTGCTTGCCGAGTGCCGCCGTGCAGCGGGTTCATTGTCCTTTGCGAAGCGCTGGTGGCCGGTTGGCGCGCTGCTCCTGTGCGCGGCGGGGCTGGTCGGCGTGGAGTTCGCGCTGGATAAGTCCGGCTTGCCCGCGTTTGTGGGGTACGGCGCGATGGTCGTGCTGCTGGCACTGATTGCGGCAGCGGAATGCGGGGCGGCAAAAAGGGTGAAATAAAGGAAAGGCTGATTTACTCGCTGTTGTTGCTGAATAAATCAGCTTTTTTGTGTGTTTTCTTTTTCATCAAAGGGTTCATCGTCAAACTCTGGGTCTGGCAGACCTATTCCCTCTAAGCGTGCATAAGGTGAAAATGGGTCATCATCACCTACAAACGATTTGCAATAATTGAGTTCATCTTGAAGATTGTTTCCGAAAGAGTCGGTTTCAAAATGCTTTGCTATCACGCTAAGAACTGCGACATCCATTTCCTGCCGAAAAAGGACTCGTTCTTTGGGAGGAAGCGTGTTGAATTGCTCCATAGAAATATCATTTCTTGTAAGAAGCGTTTCAAAATAAAATGTATACCCTATATCACTTTTAGCTTTTAATAGATAAGGGTACTTTTCGGGTTTGATGAAAGACTTAAAAACAGCTCTTAAATATTTATCTTCTATGCGGTCAACATCGTTATCATATACGCCTGATAAATAGTTTGGGTGAACATCCAGATATTTTGCAATCCTGTCTAAAAGGTCAGGCGGCATTTCCCCGGCATCTAAACACCGACGGATGGTTTTTTCGGTTCTCTCTATCTGTTCATAGGCTTCTCCCAATTTTCGTATACTGCAATTACGCCATTTTAGGACTTCAAAGAAACGCTGCTTGTTTACCGGAACTTTCTGTACGGCTTTGTTTGCCATAATGCTTCCTCCGTTGCGGACATTTATGCCTAAAATGCCGCACCTTCGACTATTGACTGTGCGGACATTCACAGCTATAATATTATAGCAGATGCGGACATAAATGTCCACATAAAGGCGGAAGGAGGCATTCAAATGGAAGCAGCGCGGACGGAACAGCGCGGCGCTATTCAGTGGGTGAAAGAACACAAAACGGTGCTGATTGCTATTGGCGTTGGTGCAATCGGAATATTTTTTGTCGCGAAAAACTGGAACTCAATCAAGGGACTTTTCAAGGCAAGCGAATCAGCTCCTTGCGCCATCGAAAAAGCGGCAACAGCTGTGAAGGAAACTGTTGTTCCGACAATCCCCAAGGATGTTCTGGATAATCTTACCGGGAATAAGCTGACCGCGAGAGCGCTGGGCGACAAAATGGGGTGCACCGCACAGGAAATCAACAAACGTATTTGTACAGCTGGTCTGGCAGTAAAGCACCCTTGCGGCGGATATATTATGACAGAAGCTGGGCGGCTGCTCGGAGAAGAAACGGTGAAAACCACAAAGTATGATTATACTTTCTCCAACATCGAATGGGACGAGAAAATCCTTGAATTGCTGTTTAGCAAAGAAGAACTGCTGGAGCATGCAGCAAAAGAGGAAAAGATAAGGCAAATTATCGCCGCATCAACTTAATAGGTTATACAAAATCAGGGGCGTCCCTCTTCATTCCGAGAGAGACGCCCTGCATCATATACGGAATTACCCAATATTTCAGGTTGAATTTGACGGTAAATTCGGGTATAATACAGACGAAGGGAGTTGATAACATGACGAACATCGTCCCTATTTCTGACTTGAAGAACTATACCGAGGTTCTCAGCCATTGCGATAACGGTTCGACCGTCTACCTCACCAAGAACGGACGCGGCAAATATGTAGTACAGAGCCTTGCAGAGCATGAGAAACTTCAGGCGACGGTGAAGCTGCTTGCCGAACTTGCTAAAGGTGTCGAATCCATCCGCACGGAAGGTCTTTTGACCATCGACGAGGCGTTTGCCGGGCTGGATGAGGAAAAGCAAGACCCGAAAGAAGCCTAAGCATCCTAACGCATTTCATCCGAAAATAGTATAAAAATCAGGGGCGTCCCTCTCCATTCCGAGAGAGACGCCCCATTATATTACCCCTTATTTCTCCACCTTCGTCAGCCGAATCCGCACATTCGCTCCATTGCGCTGATCAAAGAGCCATGCGCTGGTGGCGCTGATGCCGGTCAGCTGGTGCGTAGCGGTCAGCGCATCCGCGGATGTGCCCGTGCGGATGGTCAGCCCGTCCACCGCGAAATACAGCGATTCGCCCGCAAGTGTGCAGGTGCCATCGAGATTGAACGTGTAGGCGTTTCCTTCCGTATCCTGCCATGTGCCGAGCACCAGATAGCACGCTTCCTTCAGGCGCTCCTTCACGCGGCGCTCGTCGCTGATTTCCTGATAGTACGGGTACGCCTGATACATCTGTCCGGCGGCATAATAGCTTTCGCCCGCCTGATAGCAGCTTTCGCGGAAAATATCGCGCAAATCGGCGTAATCCGCGGGCAAATTCTCCATGTCCAGATTCATCAGCAAATCAGCCACCGCCGTGTACTCCTGCTGATTGTACTGTGCGCGGGCGCTGTCGGCAATCGGGCCGTAGTAGGCGGCATACTGCGCCGCGGCGCGGTCGGCGGCATCGGAATAGTCGCCCGCCTGCGTGAAGAACTGCGCTGCCGCCAGCGAAAGCGAATCCGCCACGGCTTTTTCGCCCTGCGCATAGCGCACGATTTTAAGCTGTTCATCCGCGTCGGAATAGCCGGAAATGCTTTCCAGCAGCGCCGCCGCTTCGTCTAACTGCCCAGCGTCCTTCTTTTGCAGCGCAATGGCGTAGTCGCACGCCTTCAACTGCGTCGCGGCATCCTTATACGTTCCCAGCGCGGCGAAAATCTCCCGCGCATCGGTGTACTGCTGATTTTCCAGCAGCAGCGCCGCCTGCTGATACTGCGTCGCGGCAAGGCTCGCTTCGTCGCCCAATTCGGCGTAGATGACGGCGGCGGACTGCAGGTCGTCCAGTGCGCCGGTCGATGCAAGCGCCTGCGCCTTCATCGTGCGCACTTCGCTGATTTTCTGCGCGCTGTCCTTGTAATCGCCCAAGGCTTCATACAGCGCGATTGCGCCGTCGTAATCGCCATCCTGCGCCTTCTTCGCTGCCCAATCGTAGTTGCACAGACGAATCATGTCCGCCGCTTCGGAGTAATCCGAAACAGCCGTAAACCCGGCAATCGCAGCTTCATACTCGCCGCGCGAATACGCAATCTGCGCCGGCTGATACACGCAGTCTTTCAGCAGTGTCGCGACATCATTGTAATCTGCCGGCAGCTGATTCAGCAGCGCCGTCGCCGCATCGAAATCCAGCGCTTTCATTTCCACCAGCGCCTGCTGATAGATGGCTTTCTTCCACAGGTCGTCCGCGTCGCTGTAATCGCGGATGTTCTGCAGCAGCCGCGCTGCTTCCTTGAATTTTCCAGCCTCCAGTGCCTTCACCGCCGGAGCGTAATAGCTGACGTTTGCCTGTTCATCGGCATCCTCATAGCCCTTCGCAAGGTAGAACTGCTCGGCGGCGGTTGCGGTTTCTCCTGCCGCTTGCAGCTGCTTGCCATAGGCGTAATGCGCCTGACGCGCCAGTTCCGCCGCGCCCTCGTAATCCGGTATTTCCTCCAGACAGGCAATGGCGGATACCGGGTCAGGATTGTCGCCCTCCAGCAGGCTCTTCGCCTCCAGATACCACGTTTTTTCGATGAGCGCCGCGCTGTCCTGATACCCGTTCAGCGCGGTCAGCCCTTCGCGGATGGCATCGTAGTCGCTTGCCGTCTCCATTTCGGCGGATAGGCGGCGATACGCGATTTCCTGCAGCTGCGTCCGCGAATTTTCGTAATCACCCAGCGCCGTGAACAGCTTTTCGGCATCATCCAGCTTGCCCTCGTTCAGCAGCAGCAGACCCTCCTGATAGTCGGCAGACTTGCGCAGGTCGTCCGTGCGCTTCTGATCCGTCAGCGTGTCCAGCAGCGTGCGCGCCTGTGCAATATCCTCCGCTGTCACGTTGTCGCTGTCCAGCAGGGCTTCCGCATGGCGGTAATTGCTTTCCTCCACCATGTCCGCCGCATCTTTGTAGCTGCTGATTTCCGCGAATTTTTCCGCCGCGGCGGTATATTCACCATTGGTGAGTGCCGTCTGCGCGTCGTTGTACTTCATTTGCGGCAGGAGGTGGAACATGATGCCGTAGCCGCCGCCAAGAATCAGCACAATCAGCGCAACCGCCCCCGCCACAACGCGGCGGTGCCGACGGCGCTTGGTCACTTCCTGCTCACGCTGGGCTTGCAGCTTTGATGTTTCCTCCACGGCGACGCGGTTCTGGTCGTCCGTCGCCTTTTCGCGCGCGGCAATCACGGCATCCACCGCTTCTTTGCTGAAGTGGGTGAACACATCGCGCTTATCGCGTCCGCAGCGGGCGCACGTCGCGACAGACACGGGGTTCGGACGGCCGCAGACGCACAGCCATAGGTCGCCCTGCATTTCGGGATATCCCGCCGCCATGTCGCCTGCCACCTCGCGCAGCTCACTCAGCGCGGTACTGCGGTGCAGGTTGTTCGGCGTGTACTCCGTCAGTGGCTCTTTGCCGCGGCGCCAGATGCTGCTGTTATCGTACCAAACCTTCTCGATAATCGCTTCGCAGCCGCCGACGTTCGCGGGCTCTTCCACCGGCACGGTCATAGAGAATGCACGCATGGGTGCGCCGGTCAGCCCGTGCGCACGGTGGGTGATGCGGGTGATTTCCTGTCCGTCTGGATCAAGCAGGGTGAGGGTGACTTCCACGGAGACGACCTGCTGTCCGGAGAGATTGAACAGGGTCAGCTCGCAGGAAGGGAAGCCGGTATTGGGCGCATCAATGCGCCAGACCTCGACGGGGCTATTCAAATCAATCTTCAAGGGCAAATGCCTCCTTTGCAGCGTGCATTTTTGTTGCTTGATTTTTCTTTCTTGTTGCAGGGAGAATCGCCTCCGCGGAGGCGAGGAGGGGGCTTTTCGGTCGCCACTTCCATGCTTTGGGGTATTGTGACTTCTATATCCCGTTCCCAGATAAACACGCGGAAGAAGTATGCAGAAGTCACCAACTCAATCGCGCGGAAGGGTCAAGGGAGGGGACTTCGTCCCGTTTCATTCTCCCTTGCGGAGTCCAGAGGCAGAGCCTCTGGCGCCTCTCCTCACTCAATATACACCATGATTTCGGAGAGGACGGACGCGGTAAATTCAAGGCGCAGAACAACGCGCACGCCGTCATCAAGGACAAGACCAAAGCGCATGACCGTGCCGTCCACGGTGTACTCCACCACGCCGTACTGACCGCTTTCTTCGTCGCCGTAAAGGTGCTCAGTGTCGTTCTCATCAATCGCGGTGTTGTCATTGCGGAAACGGTTGTATACCTGCGCGAAAGTGTCGCCGATGCGGCTCGCGCGCGGACCTTCCATGCCATCGGCGGCAATCAGCAGCATTTCCACCTGCGGGTTCTGCTTCTGCGCGTCGTAGAGGAACGTGATGTCGCACGCCGCGAACGTCATCGTGCGCACATAGCCATCTGTGCCGTTCTCCACCCACACGTCGTCAATCACGTCTCCCAGCACGTCCGCGGCGGATTCCGGCGTCAGGCTCATGAAGTCAATACCGGAGAACTGCAAGTCCGTTCCGTCAAACATGGGCAAATCCGCGCTGTTGTAGCTCGTCGGAACCTGCACATAGTCGTCAAAGAGCGCATCAAAGCGGAGATTGTCGCGCACAGTGCTGATTTCCGCCTCGGTCGTGCGCGCGGACAGACCGTAAACGCGAATCGCGCTGACGATATTGTCCTCCATCGTAAAGATGACGCCCGTGTCCGTGTAGCCCTCGCCATCGGTTTCTACGCGCTCATGCACGGCGTATTCCACCGTCTGCACGCGCTGGCCGTCGCGCTTCACTTCGCCCCATCTCATGCTTTCCGGCAGCAAGTCCAGCACATACAGCACGGCGGATTCGCGGCTGCCGCGCAGAGACGGGTTCTCACTGTAATTTGCTTCCAGCACGATGGACAGTTCGTCGCCTACCTGAATGTCGCGCGGGCCCTGCTCTTCGGCGCTCGTCAGGACGATGGAAAGCAGCTGCGTGTCAATGCTCATCGCGGGCGAATCGGCATAAATCGTGCCGAAGGAATACTCGAAGGCATAGCCGTCCTCGGTCTTGGCATCCGCCGGGTCGTTCAGGGGCGTAGAGGCCATTGCCAGCGTCTGCATCCGCGCGGCGAAGGCTTGCAGTTCCGCCAGCGTCAGGGCATCCGCGCTGTTGTCCTGCGCATCTTCCGCCGATGCGAAGATGCAGCTTACCCCCATCAAGACCGTCAGCAGCAGACAGAACATCCGTTTCATCATCGTCAAGCGCTCCTTTTTTCGGAAACGATATGATTTACCAATGCTATTGTACCGCAAAAATCCGCCCTTGTACACCCTCGAAATGTGTGGAAAATGTAAACTTTGCGCAGAAAATCGCGGAAAAAAGACGATTTGCAGAAAAATATTCCACCTATTCCGCGGAAAATTCTCGATTTGCGCCACAAGGATGAGGAAGAATCCGACGCTGTTTCCAGCGCATCCGCCAATTTCCCCAAAATGCGCCAGCAACGAACATCCGTCTCCTGTCGTTGGATGGGTGAAGCGGAAAGAAACGCCGCTTCAAAAGCACATCCTCTTCCATGGAAAGCAAAAGGAGGCAACAATCCATGAACAAGAAGAATCTGACTCGTGTGGCTGGTCTGAGCGCGGCGGCGATGCTCGCGCTGAGCGGCATGGCGATGGCAGAAACGACCGAGAGCGCGCTCGTCAAGGGCGGCGCGCTGAACCTGCGCGAAACCGCGTCGCTGGACGCGAAGGTGCTGGGGCAGTACCCCACCGGGACGCTGGTGGAAATCATCAAGGCGGGCAGCGAATGGCATCGTGTCAGCGTGAACGGCAAAACCGGCTACATGTTGGCAAAGTACCTGAATAGCGCTGACAGCGCTATCTCCGCGACCGTCCGCACAAACACCGGCACGGGGCTGAACCTGCGTGAGCAGCCGAACATGAACGGCACGATTATCATGGCGGTCAAGAACGGTCAGTCCGTCAGCGTTCTGCAGAAGAGCAGCCCTTGGAGCCGCGTCAAGGTCGGCAACCGTGAGGGCTATGTGGCAACGAAGTACCTGAACTTCGGTTCTTCTTCCGGCAGCGTGTCCGGCACGGCGGCTGTCGTTCATAACCCGAAAAGCACGCAGGTGCTGAATCTGCGCCGCGAACCGAACCTCGACGCGCAGGTGCTGGCATACTATCACAACGGCACAAAGGTGACGATTCTGGGCAACGTAGACAGCAAGTGGGTCAAAGTACAGGTGCAGGACGGCAAGATTGGCTACATGATGAAGCAGTATTTGAAGGTGAGCGGGGGAGCGGGCGAAGTGAAGCCGTTCACGGCAAAGCTGTGGAACGTCAACGGCGGCAGCTATGTGAATTTCCGGAAGGGTGCGTCGCTGAATGCGGAAGTACTTGCGCGCGTGCCGGTGGGTACGGAAGTGAAGGTGCTGGAGCATGGCACGGATTGGTGCAAGGTTGAGGTTGATGGCAAGACCGGGTATATTTCGACTTGGTTCATGAAGTGGTAAGGGCAACGCCCCAACTGTTCCTCGTCAAACCTACTCCAAGGGAAAAGTCAACAAGGCGCAGGCAGCGAAGCGTCCCTGCCAGTAA
>OLXD01000165.1_pt1 | contig 40748 bp, 34 predicted proteins | sample 1673881 | NCBI WGS metagenome assembly OLXD01 (sample SAMEA103958131, study PRJEB25191) | human gut metagenome
ATTCAGAAAGCAGGTTGTTGATACGGTTTACCACGAATCCCGCAAAAGCGGACAGCCCGTTTTCTGCATCGTGGACGATACGATTGCCTCGCATACAGCGCCTTCGTCACAGGCGCTGCACCCCATTGAAGCGGCGTATTACCACATGTCGCACTTGAAAAAGTGCCACGATTACGGGCATCAGGCGGTTGGTGTGATGCTGTCCTGCAATGGACTCTCTTTGAACTACGCGATGGTGCTGTATGACAAGTCGCGTTCCAAGATTGAGATTGTCCGGCGCATTGCGCAAGAGCTGCCTGTGCCGCCGAATGCTGCGTATTTTCTCTGCGACAGCTGGTACACATCGAGTGAACTGATAGCCGCTTTTGCGCAGAAAGGTTTCCAGACCATTGGCGCATTGCGCACCAACCGCATCATCTACCCCAACCAAATCCGACAGCAGGCAAAAGCATTTGCCCCTGCCATCCGCAAAGATGATCCGAATGTCAGCCTCGTGACCGTTGGCCATCGGCGCTTCTATGCGTATCGGTATGAGGGCAAAGTGAGCGACTGCGCAAAAGCGGTTGTTTTGCTGTGCTATTCGGAAAAGTCCTTGGGGAATCCCGATGCACTGCGAGTGTTTATCTCGACGCAGACGAATCTTTCCACGCAGGAAATCCTCGAAATGTATGCAAAGCGCTGGAGCATTGAGGTGTTTTTCAGAAACTGCAAGCAGAAACTCGCCTTTGATAAATGCCAGCTTCGGAAGCAGCGAGGCATCGAAAGAATGTGGCTGATTCTTTCGCTTGTGCATTTCCTTTGCTGCACGCTTCCGGATTATAGGGGCGCTTTTGAAAAAGGCTTTGCCTATTTTCGAGAGTGTCTGTTGCAGGCGTAGGGTGCGCTTCAGCGCTATGCTCAAAGAAAAGTTTGGATGCTTTTTGGAATTTGCTCATTCATAGATAGGAACTGAAATAGCGTGAGTGAATCCTGAAATAGGATAAGCGCAGCGGGAGAATTATCAAAAAACTCACAAAACCACTTGACAGAATGCACAAAGTACCATATAATAAAAACGAACTATCTGGAATGGTATAGTGAGTCAAAACCAGGGAGTTTCCCTCACCGTTTGCGAGCTTTTAGAGGCTCCGCCGCGAAAGCGGCTTTTTTCATAAGTGCGCATATCGTGTGGGAACACTTCAAGCGTTTGCAAAAGCGATTCATAGAGCGACAAAGCAAAGGAAAGAGGCGCACCATCATGAAAGAAGTCTACAATATCGGGCTGGATATTGGCACAAGTTCTGTTGGCTACGCAATGACGGACGAAAAAGGACGGTTGCTGCGCTTCCACAAGCGGCCGACATACGGTTCAGTTCTGTTTGAGGAAGCGCAGACGGCGAAAGAACGTCGCCAGAAGCGTTCAGCGCGGCGTCGGCTGGCACGTCGGCGCAAGCGTATCAAATTGCTGCAAGCACTGGTTGCGCCGGATGTGTGTGCGGCAGACCCAGCGTTTTTTCTTCGGATGAATGAATCGTTCTTATGGGCAGAGGACAGCAAGTATGAGAAGTTTTATGCGAAGCTGCCCAAAGCACTGTTTGTGGATGGAACAGTATCCGTTGAGACGCTGCCGACGATTTATCATATTCGCAATGAGCTGGTGAAAAGCACAAAGCAGGCGGACATCCGCTATGTCTATCTGGCGATGCACCACATCATCAAATATCGCGGGCATTTCCTGATGGAAGGGCAAACGCTGTCTGACATCGGTGCGGAAGCACCGCAAAAGATGCAGGAGCTGCTGGAATTGCTGACAGACCCCGAAAGTTTTGTCTGCGGGCTTGCGCCGGCAGAAAATGCGGCAAAGGAAATCTGTCACACGATGGAAAATCACTCGCTCCGTGGTATGGCGCGCAAGGAGCAGATTCAGAAGCTGCTGTACGCAGGCAAGAAAAAAGAAAGCAAAGAGGCTGCACAAGCACTTGCGTCGCTTCTTTTGGGCTACAAAGGTTCTTTAAAAGCGCTGATTGGCTATGAAAGTCAGACGGATGCACCAGAAAAAACCTCCTTAGGCGCCATTGAAGGCGAAACGGAAGAAACGTATCTTGCTGGGATGACGGAAGCGCAGGCGGAAGTGTTTGCTCTGATGCTGGAATTGTATCGCTGGCAGCTGTTTGCGGAAATTCGTCAAAACGGGCAGACGATTTCCGACACGATGGTAGCGCGTTATGAGAAGCACGGGCGTGACTTGGAGAAACTGAAAGCATGGGTGAAAGCCTATCAGCCGGATAAGTTTTATGCACTGTTTCGTGATGATGAAAACGCAAAAGGCTATGCGGCATATACGGATCACCTGCGCAAACCGAAAAAATTCAAAAAAGAGAAGTTGCAACGCTGCACACAAGATGAGTTTTACAAGGTGCTCAAAGCTATGCTGACAGGCAATAAGGATGCCGAAGCAGCGGCAGCCGCACAGCCTATGCTGGAAGCGATAGATGAGCCGAACGGCTTTTTGCCGCTGCAGCGCATCAATCTGAACGGTCAAATCCCGAACCAGATTCAGGCGGAAGAGCTGGCGAAAATACTTGACGCGCAGGGAAAGTATTATCCGACGCTGCGGGAAAATCGAGAGAAAATCCTCAGCATCTGCACGTTCCGTCTGCCGTATTATGTCGGTCCGCTATATCAAGATAAAAACAGCCCGTTCCAGAAGTGGATTGTGCGTGACATGACCCAGCCCGCCTATCCGTGGAATTTCTTTGATGTGGTGAATCAGACGGCAACGGCGGAAGGGTTCATAGCAAACTTGACAAACAAGTGCACCTATTTGCCGATAGAGGACGTGCTGCCGCTGCATTCCCTGCTGTATGAAGAGTACCTTATGCTGAATGAGCTGAACCGCGTCCGCGTAAAGGGCAATCTGATTCGTGACGTTCAGCTGAAAAAGCGGATGATGGATGAACTCTTCGCTAAGAACAAGTCAGTTTCCTACAAAGTGTTTGCAAAGTGGCTTCGGCAGAATAGCCCATACACGGATGTTACGGAGAATGATATTTCCGGCACACAGGAACCGAATAAATTCACAGCGAGCCTGCGCACACGGTATGACTTGGAGAAGCACGGATTCACCGTGAACGACCAGACGACGGAGCAGCTGGAAACGCTGGTGCGCTGGAGTACCATCTTTGAGGATCGCAGCATCTTGAAGAAGCTGATTCAAGAAAAATATCCGGACATAACGGATACGCAGCTGAATTTTCTGGTGCAGCGGCGCTATACGGGCTGGGGACGACTGAGCGAAAAGCTGCTGACTGGTGTGCTGGGTGAATATGAGAATCAGCCGGCAACAATCATGGACGTTCTGCGCGCGACGAATGAGAACTTCATGCAGGTGCTGAATAATCCGCAGTACCATTTTCAAGAGAAGATTGCAAAAGAGCGGCTGATGGAACTGGGCGAACCGAAAGAGGAAATCGAATACGACGAGATTCGGAAATTGCAGGTTTCTCCGGCACTGAAACGCGGAATTTGGACGGCAGTGCGCATTGTGAAGGAACTGATTGAGCATCAGGGCTGCCATCCGCACGCCATTTATCTGGAAAACACGCGCGAAGAAACGCCGGATGAAAAGAAACAGCGCACGCAGTCACGTCTGAACCAAGTGGAGCAGATGTATAAAGAGTTGGCGGAAGATAAGACAGCGGAGAAAGTGCCGTCAGAGTGCTGGGAAGTACTGAAAAACTGCAAGGATAAAAAGAAACTGGATGACCAGCAGTACCTGTATCTGCTGCAGCTGGGGAAATCGCTTTACAGCGGCAAGCCGCTTGATTTTGACCAGCTTTCGGCAACAACGGAAATTGATCATATTCTGCCGCAATGCTATATCGTGGACAACTCGATTGAAAACCGTGCACTGGTGCTGTCGGGTGAAAATCAGCGCAAGGCAGACAACCTTTTGCTGGCGGATAGCATTCGGGATTCACAGCGCCCGTGGTGGAATTATCTGCGCCAGAAGGGATTCATGGGCGAAAAAAAGTTCAAGAATCTGACACGCAGTATGGTAAGCGCTGATGACAAGCAAAAGTTTGTCGCACGGCAGCTGGTGGAAACGGGACAGATGGTGCAGTGCGTGACGGAGCTGTTCAAGCGCTATTATCCGGATGTGCATGTGAGCGGCATCAAGGCAGGACTGTCCTCAGAACTGCGAGAGCAGTACGGACTTTACAAGATTCGTGAGCTGAACGACATGCACCATGCGTACGATGCCTTCCTTGCGGCGACAATGGGAAACTTCGTGGAGCGCTTTGTACCGTGGCTTGACAGCGAGTCGTCTGCGGCGATTCGCGTCAGAAAGGCGCAGAAAGCAAATAAAGGTGATGATAACAAGGTTGATTTAAGCTCGAAGCACGGCATGATACTGGCGAAATTCAGCCAGGATCAGGAGGATCCGGATACCGGGGAAATCATCCACAATGCACAGCAGGAAATTTGCTACTTGAAGGCGGTGTGGGGATACCATGATGGGCATGTGGTGTTCTTGAAACGGCAAAAGTCTGGTGCTATCTATGATGAATCACGATACCGTGCCGGGAGTGTAAAAGCTAAATTGTGTTTGAAGAAAGACTTGGATACCATGAAATATGGCGGATATAACAAGGAATATCCTGCATATATTGCGGCAATCAGCTATCAAAAGGGCAAAAAGCGCGTTGGTGAGCTGGTGAATGTGCCGATTTATCTGGCGGAAGCAATTGAGCAGAATCCGAAAGTGCTGGTGGACTATCTGGAGAAAGATTATCCGGGAGTTCAAATCATTCGCCCGAAGATCTTGATGAATCAGCGTATTGAGTACGAGGGCAGCGAACTTCTTTTGCGAAGCTGCAGCGAGATGTACAATGCGCGTGAGTTGTTTATTCCGACATATCTGCATCACACGCTTTGGAAGCTGTATAAAGCGCCTAAGCAGTTGCAGCCAGATGACGAAGAGCATCTAAACACGCTGATTTCACTTCTGATAGAAAAGATGGAGAAACAATATCCAATTTTCAATGGCGTGGCAAAGCGCATGTCAGTAATTGATTTTGATACCCTGTGTTTCCAAGAAAAATGTATTTTCATTGTTGAAACGATGAAAGTAATGGCGGTCAACGGGCAATATGCCATGTATAAAACAGCACTGTCAAGAAAGGAATTGAGTGATAATCAAGGAAGAATTACAAACAAAGTATTGAATTTATCACATATTACCCTGATTGACCAGTCCATCACAGGACTGCGCGAGAAGAGGACGAAGCTATGGCCGGATTCCGAACCGTCGTGATTCAAAGCCCGTGCAAGCTGACGTATAAGGATGGTTTTCTCATCATTCGCGGCGATGAGGTGCGGACGGTTCACATTTCGGAACTGCACACGCTGATTCTGGACACGACGATGGTCACACTGACGGGGTATCTCATCTGCGAACTGATGCACGAAAAGGTGAACGTCATCTTCTGTGATGAAAAGCGGAATCCATGCGGCCAGGTACTCCCCTATGCCGGAAGCCATGATACAGCGGCAAGGATGATGGCGCAGGCAAACTGGAGTGATGCGCGGAAAGCGGCGCTGTGGCAGCAAATCATCCAGCAGAAGATTCTTAATCAGGCGGGCGTGATGCAGGAAGTTTCCGTGGAGGCTGCAAGACAAATTGCAGCCTTCGCGGAGAGCGTTACCCTCGGTGACGCGACGAATCGCGAGGGACACGCGGCAAAGGTCTACTTCAACCGCATTTTCGGCAAGGATTTTTCGCGCGATTTGAAAAGTGACCGTAATGCAGCATTGAACTACGGCTATTCGCTGCTGCTTTCCTGCTTCAACAAGGAAGTCGCTGCACGCGGCTACGCGACGCAGCTGGGGATTCACCATCGGAACGCCTACAACAGCTTCAACCTTTCCTGCGACCTGATGGAACCATTCCGCTTTCTGGTGGATGAGGTCGTGCTGCATCAGGGAGAGCGCACGTTTGACAAGGAATATAAGTACGAACTGCTGGAGATCCTGAATACAGAAATTTGCTATCAGCAGCAAAAGATGTATGTCAGCACTGCCATCGCCCGCTTTGTGCGCAATACAACGGATTACCTTGACGATCAGACGGAGTGGACAGAGGAAATGATGATGCACTATGAGGATGCGAGCCATGAGAGTCATCGTGATGTTTGATTTGCCGGTGACAACGGCGGAAGAGCGCGCCGCATACGGGCGATTCCGCAGAGACCTCATCAAGGACGGCTTTCTGATGATGCAGGAATCGGTATACTGCAAATTGGCGGTCAATGCGGTGTCGGCTGACCTGATTAAACAGCGCGTTAACCGCATTAAGCCAGCAAAAGGTGTGATTCAGCTGATGATCATCACGGAAAAGCAGTACAGCCAGATTGACTATCTGCTGGGCGGCCCGCAGGAAAAGCAGCTGGATACAACAGAGAGGTTGTGGTTCTTTTGATACTGAGAAACATCAGCTTCGAGCATGATTTGCCAATCGTCGATGACCATGCGGCTTCGATGCAGATTGCCTCTCCGCACCTGTACGCGCGGGTTGTGCAGAGTTTCCTTGCGCTGGAAGCGGGCGAAGAATCCTTGGAGCCCTTCTTATTCTTGCAGGACGATGACCTTCTGGATGCAGCAAAGCTGCTGTACGTTGTCACCGACCCGTTCCACATTGATTTTGCGAACAAGAGAATCATGACGGCACTTTACGGGGAGATTAATCAGCTCATTCGCAAAAATCCGCTGCGACAGCTCCGCTGGGAAAAGCAGATGGTGGAGCTGTCAGATTTCATTCAGGACGTGACGCGCGAAATCCCGCTGGAAATCATCGCGCCGGACGAAATGACGGTACAGGATGTTTGCAAAGCGTTCGGTGTACAGCTGGATTGCCCGCTGAATACGTCACCGCTGGTGCGGATTTGCAAGCTGCTGGATGTTCTTGCGGAGTGGATGCCGAAAAAACTGCTGGTTCTCTGCAATCTTGACAACTACTTTTCGGACGCGGATTGGCAAGAGCTTATCAAGTATGCCGCCTACACGAAAGTAAAGACGCTGCTGATTTTTCAAAATCAGGCGATTCCGATGCATGAGCAGGAAATTCGTTGGCAAATTGATCAGAATTATGATGACAAAATCATCAAGCTGTGATATACTGAAAAAGAAAAGAACCATCCGGCGTGGCAGCGGCTCACGACCGAAAGGCTCCTACCTCATGGATTTGAGGTTTTGGAACTATGTCATTCCAGATGGTTCTACTACGCGGAACTGTATACAGCGTGTCGCCATCCTGTTTTGGAACTATGTCATTCCAGATGGTTCTACTACCAGAACGCCGTCGCCGCCGCGAAGAGCGCCGTTTTGGAACTATGTCATTCCAGATGGTTCTACTACAGTGCTTTGTTGAGTGGCATGGTGATGCGTGTTTTGGAACTATGTCATTCCAGATGGTTCTACTACCGAGAGCGCACCAAGGGCGTTATACAGGAGGTTTTGGAACTATGTCATTCCAGATGGTTCTACTACCTGGTGGCTTCCTCCGTCCTCCGGCGGCTGGTTTTGGAACTATGTCATTCCAGATGGTTCTACTACAGAACTTGCAGCTCAATGCCGGAATGTTTCGTTTTGGAACTATGTCATTCCAGATGGTTCTACTACGAAAATGCGCGGGATGAACGCAAGAGACAGGTTTTGGAACTATGTCATTCCAGATGGTTCTACTACAGGCGACACGGACAAAAAGCAAGTCGTCAGGTTTTGGAACTATGTCATTCCAGATGGTTCTACTACTGCAATCGGGAGCTATCCAACCGTCATCATGTTTTGGAACTATGTCATTCCAGATGGTTCTACTACCGGGTGGATGACCATTGGACGCCGCCGAAGGTTTTGGAACTATGTCATTCCAGATGGTTCTACTACAGCGGCGCTGGTTCAGGCGTTCTGCCTCTTGTTTTGGAACTATGTCATTCCAGATGGTTCTACTACCGCTCAATGCCGCGTCGCTGATGGTTGCCCGTTTTGGAACTATGTCATTCCAGATGGTTCTACTACGATTTTTCGTCTCGTACTCTGCGCATTCTTGTTTTGGAACTATGTCATTCCAGATGGTTCTACTACCGAAGGTCGGCACGAGTAAGGTTATGCAGTGTTTGGGAACTATGTCATTCCAGATGCTTCTACTACGTGCATGTCGGCGACCTGTACTATGATATAGTTTTGGAACTATGTCATTCCAGATGGTTCTACTACCCGAGCAGTGCGCCATTGCGTCATTCCATGGTTTTGGAACTATGTCATTCCAGATGGTTCTACTACGAATGCAGCCGACTTCTTCCGGGTGGCTTGGTTTTGGAACTATGTCATTCCAGATGGTTCTATTACTGCCGCGGCGGAAATAAATCCGCTTCGCATGTTTTGGAACTATGTCATTCCAGATGGTTCTACTACCGGCGCTGGGACGCAGCACCAAGACGGACGGTTCTGGAACTATGTCATTCCAGATGGTTCTACTACTATGACGAGGCAATTGCAGCGTTTGCTGAGTTGGGAGATTAGAGCGGCGCGAAGGCGCAGATTGCGGGCATAATGGAATTAAAGTACCAGCAAGCAGTGATGCTGCGCGAAAATGGACAATATGAAGAAGCCATTGCCGCGTTTTTGCAATTGGGCGGAAATTCTGACAATAACCGTTGACAATAGCAGGAATCAATGTTATAGTGATTGACGTACAAGCAACGTGCGCTGAGTTGTGCGGAAGCAAATCGCAATCCGACGCAGCGGATAATCTGTTTCATACCTGCAACAATATAGGAGAGAAGCTGCGCTTCTTGCGCAAAGCAGACATGAAACTGCTTTGGGAAAGGAATGGATGCGTGTGAAAATCAGCCAATTGCATCTGTCTGATTTTATGCTGTTTCAGCAAGCCGATTTTCAGTGGTCGCCGGGAATCAATGTGATTTGCGGCACAAACAGCACGGGCAAAACGGCGCTGATAAAGCTGATGTACAGCCTGCATAAGTCCTATGAACAGTGGAACTCCACAGAGACAAAGGAAGCAGCGGTGAACAGGTTTTCCGAAAAGCTGTGCGGCGTATTTCGCCCGGACAACGGGAAAGTGGGCAGACTCGTGCGGCGAAAGCAGGGCAATGCCCAAATGACAGCCTCAATGGGCTATGAAAACGGCACGAGCATTGATGTGAATTTCGGAAATCGAGCAAGCAAAATTGCCACGCTTATCTTGCCGAAGATGGAGCATACAGCATCGCCTGACCATACGGCGGTGTATTTTCCGCCGAAGGAAATCATTTCGGCGACGGAGAATTTCACGTCGCTGTATGAGGAATACCATATTGCGTTTGAGGAAACGTATTATGACCTTGCGAAGCTGCTGGATCGTCCGTTGAAGCGCGGGAAAAATTCCGATGAGCAGAATCAGGTGTTAGCCAGTTTGGATGAAATTCTCCACGGGGCAACGGTGCAGCATGATAAAAAATTTTATCTCAATGCAGAAAATGGCGGGGAATTTGAAATGGGGCTTGTTTCCGAAGGCTATCGCAAATTGGCGACTATTACCTATCTCATTCGGAACGACTGCCTGAATGCCAATTCGGTGCTGTTCTGGGATGAGCCGGAGACGAACATGAATCCCGGCATGATTCGCCCGCTGGTGGAAGCTATGATGCAGCTTGCAAAACTCAAGGTGCAGATTTTCATCACAACGCATGATTATTTCCTCCAGCAGTATCTGAACATGTATATGGCATTCCCGGAATCCAATACTGACCAGATTGACATCCGTTTCTTCTCCCTTTTCTTTGAGGATGGCGCAATAAAGGCGGAAATGGCGGATACCATCAGCGAGCTTCAGCACAACAGCATCATGGAAGAATTTGATGCGATATACAACAGAGAGCAGGGATTCATCTATGATCGTATCAGAGAGTGATATCGAATTTACGTTCGGCGAGCAATATGGCAATTTGGTGCTGAAGTATGATGATACGCCGTATTATACCGAGCGGTTCAACGCACAGCCCGGCGCGAAAGCTGTGGATTTTATTGCGGTATCGGACAAGCACTATGTGCTGATTGAGGTGAAAAACTGCATTGGTGATGAGTCGGGCAACCGCTGGCGGATTGCTCCGAATAATCAGAAGCGCGACACGGCGGGCGCTAATGGACGCGACGTATCCACAAGAGACAGCCTTGATATTGAAGTTGCCCAGAAAACGGCGATGACGCTGGCGGGCATGTTGGGTGCATTCAGCAATCCAATGCCTGCGACGAAGCATGCATCGTGTGATGCGTTCGCACGAGCATTGTGCAGTCAAGAGATTGCAAACGGTCAGCGAAAAATCGTGGTGGTACTGGTGCTTGACGGGAAGTTTGCCTGTGCGAGCCGCGATGAGCATACCATCAGACGACGGCTGCGGGAGGAACTTGAGAAGAAAATCAAGTGGCTTTCTGCAACGGTGCTTGTGACCACTTCTGATGAGCTGGAGCAAATGGGGCTGCACATTACGGCATCAAGAAACAGCAGATGAACAATTGATGAAAACTGCATACTTTCTCACGGCGACTTTCCCCCGGAAGCGGCCTTATTTTTGTCTCATCCGGGCATAAAAAGCCGCCCCCTTGTAACCCCTTGCAAAGCGGCTGCACATGTAGTATAATTAAAGTGAATTGGTTTCCTTTCACATGCGCAATTTCCAGCATGAGGAACGAGATAGAGGAGGAAATGCCGTTATGAATAAATTCGTTATCACCTGTCCCGTCTGCCACAGTATGTGCAGACCTGCACGGGTCTGTTCGCAAGCCACCGCGTCCGCTGTGCGTGCGGCAAACGGCGGTGCTGGCGGAGGTGCTAATTTTCGCCGTGACGGGTATCTGCCTGACGGTGAAGGATGCCGCCGCGTGGAAGGCCATCCAGCAGAAGGCGAACGCGCTGGCAGCATCGGTCGATGCGGACATGAAGCGCCTTGCGGAGGAAGTCTGCTTCGCCACCCCGATGCCCACGAGCATCGACGGGGAGATTGCGGCGCAGGTGGATGCGCTGGCGGCGGGGGCGAATCTCGAAGGCGTGAAAAAGATACTTACGCTGCTGGAACGAAGAAAAGCATTCGCCAAAGCAAATAAATAACAGGGAGAGATAGAACATGAATAAAGTTGAAAAATACAAAGAACTCATTCAAGAGGCAGCTACTCTGATAAATCGGAGAGTAACCAGCACTGATATGGACTTCCAGAAATGGAAGTCCAGTGTGGACCGGATGTTGGCAAACGAATTTGGAACAGATAGCCGTGAGCATGAACTTTTTAGGAAACGACACTTTTGTACGCCGGTAGTTGGCGCCGATGACGACCGCCCTCAAGAACCAGCTTGTGTTCGCGATATTGAGCTTACCCAAAAAGAATTGCAAGATTATCTTAATGAATTGTTAGGTGAGGAAGAAAATGCGAATGCTATACAGGTACAGGCGAAAGAATACGATGTGTTTTTGTCACATGCAGCAAACGACAAAATAAGCTATGTCAATGAGCTGTATGATGTTATCAGAACGTTAGGAATTAAAGTGTTCTATGATTCTACGGCTATCACTTGGGGTGATAATTGGAAAGATAAAATAATGGAGGGGCTGCATAGTTCTGAATTTGCAATAGTAGTACTTTCTGAACAGTTCTTCGATCGTGAATGGACTGAACGAGAATTATATGAACTTCTGGCACAACAAAACGAAAACAAACAAAAACTGGTGCTTCCACTTTTGTATGACATAACAATTAAACAATTAAAGGAAAAGTATCCGCAACTTGGGGATATTCAGTGCATATCAACATTAACTTATTCAAATGAGAAAATTGCAATTCTCTTAGCTAAAGAACTAATTAAGCGGTACAAAGCCATTGGGGGAAGAAAACCGTGATTATCAAGTGCAAAATGTGCGGCGGAGACCTCCATCCCGCCGAGAATGCAACTACCTGCGAGTGCACGAACTCCAAAACAAAAGTCTCCTAACCGTCAACATCGGACACAAACTACTTCATGCGACAATCAGAGAGCATCCCCGTGCTCCCCAAGTGCCTTATCCGTGGCGCGAAAGTCCACCATCTCAAGCATATCGACATTCCCTGCGGCAAGTACCTGTAAGAAGTAAATTGTATACAACAAAATAAGCCCACCGACCGCCTGTACAAATCACAGCCAGCCGATGGGCTTGCTTTTTTGCATTATTTCGCTTGATACACCATTTCCGCCTGCTTCTGCGCAATCAGGCACAGTTCCGCTGCCTTGAAGGCGCGCGCCTGCGTCATCGCGTTTTCTGTGCGATTCAGGCTGTCCAGAATCAAATTGCCGAAGAACGGGTAGCCCGTCACCCCGGTCGCGTTGATGTACTGTTCGCCTTGGTCGTTGACGAGGAACACATGGTTGCCGCCGTCGCGCTCCGTGCCAACGTCCCCATACTCGCGGATTTCGATGTACCTCTTCGTTCCGATGATGGTGCGCCCGTCGCCCCACCTCCGCAAGCCGTCCGGCGTGAACCAGTCCACACGGAAGTAGAACGTCGTGCCGTTTGCACTGTTGATGGCGCAGTCGGCGAAATCATCGAATTCCGGATACTGCGGGTGCGCGTAGTTGGCAATGCGGCTGCGGGAGACTGTGCCGTCCTCAGCGCCCACGTAGTACAGATACTGTCATGTCTGTTTTCAGAATCTTGCCATCCGGCACATTCTCCCATGTGGTCAGCCCCATGCTGGTCTTGAAGCCGACGGCAATAATGGCTTGTAGGTTATAGTGCTTGGTGCTGTAGCTTTTTCCATCCGCGGCAGTTATTAAGTATTTCTTAATAACTGATTCCTCGCGCAGCTCACCATCCTCGAAGACTCTCTTCAAGTGCTGATTGATTGCCGCTACGGACACGTCATACAATGTCGCCATCATCTTCTGTGTTAACCAGATATTCTCATTCTCGTAGCGCATCTCGAAGCTGACATCGCTCTCGCCATTGGCGGCGACAAAGGTCAGATATTCCGCGGCAGAGCTGCGAAGGGCAAGCTCCTTTTCGCTCTTTCTTGCAAGCACAGCAATAGCTTCCTTGCCCTGTTTTCCATGATGATTATATCATGTGCTGTCTAATTTTTCAACATGCTGTCTGCATCGATTGTCCGATTTTCCAATGGATAATCGATGGATTTGTCCGTTTTTCCATAGCAGCGATTACTACACGAACAAAACAGCAGCAGGAACTCCCCTGTCCCTGCTGCTGTTTCTCTTTTCACTCATCCTATGATTTCCTCGCGCACAACCTCCTCTACCCTGCCGCAAATCATCTCCATCCTCCGCACCCACTCCATCTGCTCATTTTCCTTCATCTCCTCATCCACGCCCTCCACCTCCGCCATCTCCCGAACAAGCACTGCTACCCGCTCCTCGCACTCCTTCTGCACGGATTCCAGCAGCGCCGACAGCTCATCCGCCCAAGTCAGCCTGACATACTCGTGCGGATGCTTCTCCTGCAAATAGCACTCATACAGGGATGCCCACTTGCCATTGGGCGACTTCTCCGCCAGCATGCAGGTCGGAAAGTAGTAATCGCCCACAAGGGTGTAGTGAATGCCGTTCTCCATAATTTCGGCAGGCAGTTCGTTTGTCGTCGTCGTTTTCATTGAAAAAACCTCCTGTGCTTATTGTCGCCTTGACATTGAACCGCATACACAGCACAGGGGCTAAAATTGTTCCGTTCATAATGACGGGGTTATTTCGGGGTTATTAGGCACTTGTGAAAGTGCCGCAAAGCCTTGTGGCGCAAGGGTTTGCGGGTCGTCGAATGCTTTTCATGGGGTTCAAGAGGTGAAGGTGCTAATCTCCTCAACAAGTTTCCACCTTTTGTGTATCAAAATATCAAATTCGCACTTTTTAGAGGACGAAATGAGGATATAGAAATGCCCTCCGCGGTTGTGAGTAACCGGCGGAGGGCATTTTTTACACTTTTCTGCCAACCATTTCGTTGAATTGCGCCTCGGTGATGCGCGAAATTCCCAGCGATTCGGCCTCCCGATTCTTCGCCGTGCCCGAATCCGGCGTGTTCGTGATGAGGTAATTCACGTCGCGCGAAAGCCTCTCCGTCAGCGTTGCACCGCACGCTTCCAAGCAGGCTTGCAGCTCGTTGCGGTTGGCGAACGTCTTGAGCCTGCCTGTGACAGCGAACGTTTTCCCGCTGATTTGCTCAATTTGTTCCGCATCAAACAGGAAATTCGTCACATTCGTGTCGAGCGTTTCTTTCTTCTGCTGAACTTTTGCCTTGTCCTTTTCGGAAACGCTGCTGTTGGCATAGTCCAGCACTGCCGCAATCAGCTCCGTATTGCCGCTGTCCTGCACGGCTTTTGTGAATGCGTCCAAATCCTTGGCGAAAATCAGCTTTTCACGAAGCATCAGGTAGAACAAATCGGGGTGCTCAATCGCCATACCTGCCAGCTTCAGTGCTTTTGTTTTGATGTATTTCGCATACACTTTGCCGTTTTCGTCGGACCAGTCTCGTTTGTCCTCAACAAATCCGATTACAACACTGAGAAGAAATTTGGTGCTCATGCCTGAAATATCGGGGATGTGAAGGATGATGGTTGTCTTCGTTTTAGGCAGTATGGTTTGCAGCTGCTTCGCGAAAGAAGAAGGGCAGGTGAAGTCTTGCAGATTTTCACATTCCGTGAATGCTGGTGCTTCGATGGAAGTAACGGAATCAGGAACGCTTGTGCTCGTCAGTCTGCTGCAGCCACTGAACGCCTCTTCCCCGATGGACGTGACGCTGTCCGGAATGCTTATGCTCGTCGGGCTGCTGCAGTTACTGAACACCTCTTTCCCGATGGACGTAACGCTGTCCGGAATGCTTATACTCGTCAGTCTGTGGCAATCATAGAACGCCCTATCCCCGATGGATGTAACCGAATCCGGGATCACCACATCCCCACCCTTCCCGTATACTCCACCAGCTCACCATTTTCAATCTGAAAGTCGCTCATTTTCCTTTACGCTCCTTTTCTTTTCGCGCCTTCTCCATCCAATCGTAAAATTGATGAATGTTGGCGTAATAATCGTGTCCAAAACGGTTCTTCTTCTCAATCATCGGCTCAATTCGGCTCTTTATCGTGCCGTCCAAGTAGCCCTGCGCCAGTTCGTAAACCACGTTTCGATCATAAATCTTCTGGTTTACACCGACACAGAAATGCTCGATTCGCGCAACATAGGCGCTTATCTGCTTGTACTCTTCGGAACGTGTGTTCTTCGCAATCTCCGCAATTTGCTTGGGCATGTACACGTTCAAATGATCCAGCACCTGCTCTTGCAGCCGATTGTATGCTTCCATTGTCGCCTGTTTCCGGTCTCGGACTTTCGTCCAGATGAACGTATACAGCGTGAACCCCACCGAAAACAAGGATACTACAAGTGCGGCAACGGATAAGGCTGTATCCATCTGCTTTTCCTCCGCGTCATTTATTGGTGCTTTCAGCCATCTCCTCCACCTCTTTCCTCGTCAGCACCAGCTTCATCGCCCACACCGGCACTTCGGGAATCTCGCAGCCATCCTCCACAAACACAAACGCGGTCTTATAGGCGGGCATCCGCTCCGGGAATAAGCCGTAGCCATCCGTGAAGTAAATCAGCCCCTTCAGGTTGGCAAACTCCCCGTCCCGAATCATCTCATCCACCCGCTGGAATACCGGGCGGAAGTCCGTTCCGCCAAGCCCCTTGATGGCCATCGTTTGCAGATAGTGGTCAAACTCCTCCCGCGAGGTGATTTTGATGTCCTCCTGAATGTCCTCGTCGCACTGGATGATGTGGACGTTGATGTGGCTGAAAAAGCTCTCCGTGCTTTGCAGGATGTTGTACGTCTTCTGCAAAAACGCCTGCACCTGTTCGCCCATCACCGACCCAGACGTGTCAATCGCGATGACGAACTCGCGGATGCGCTTCACGTCCTTGTATTCCAGCGGCTCAATGAGCGGCATCCGCTTTTCGGGGAAAAGCTGCATCCCGTAGCTGTAAAACACATAGTCGAACTCATCGTCATTGATGCGCATGGCCTCGCCCATCACGGCGAATTTCTTCAGGAACGCCGTGTAGTCGTACTTTTCCCGGTTGACGGCCCGGAGATTCTGCATCATGCCGCCTGCCTCGTCGCCGCGCTGCTTGTGGAACGTCTCCAAGTCGGTCTGCATCTGCTCGGCAATGTGCTGCCAGTCCTGCAAGAGGGCGGATAGCGCCGCTTGTGCCTGCGCCGTGCTGGCATTCTCCTGCTGACCGTCGTTCGGCTGATCGCGCTGTGATGTTGATGTACCGCCACCGTTATCCCCCGCTGCTTGCTCCTCCGCCATAGCAACGCGCGCAGTCGGTGCATACCAAAGTGCGTGATTATCCGGCGAAAACAGGCGCTTCAGGCGGGCAAATTCCGTTTCGCTCGGCGGATTCATCCGCAGATACGTATAGAACTTCTCCGCCGTCAGCAGGTTGTTGACCCTCAGCACAATCTGCTGGAGGACTTGCACCTGCCCTGCCGCCTGCGCGTTCGTGAGCATCGGCAGATTCAAGTCGTTAATGACCCCCTCCACCGCCATGTCGCACGCTAAATTCCACAGCGGCTGCAGCACGCTCGGCTTCACCTCGAAGTGTCGGAAAACGCCGTGGAGGATTAGGGATACCCCTCATAATTGAGTCCAACCCAGCTGCGTCATCCCTGCCGGGCAAAAATTCCGAGAAAAAGTGCAATTCAAGCGCATTGTTTGCACGAGAAATAAACCTCGTTACAGCAAGCTGTTTCTTTCTGCTTCCGCAATCATCTCGTCGGGCGATAGTCCTTCGATGCGCTTTAAGTCCGCATCTGCCTCCGGAAGAATGCGGCACGCTTCCGTGTAGTAATCTTGCAGCTGACTGCGTGCATACTGGGCGAGTTCCGCCTTGTCGGAATCAGCGGAGGCTTTCGGATTGCAGATCAAATCGCGGTCGTTTATCTGCAAATACGGTGACTGTGCCGCTTCCTGTACGAAGCATGACACCGGCTGCGTTGCCGATACATAGGACATGTACAGGTTTTGTTTTGCGCGGGTGACAGCAACATAGAAGAGTTTCCGCTCATCATCAAGCGTACTTTGATATTTGTCTTTGTTTTCCGCAAATGTGCCGCCCAGCACATGATAGTATTGCTTCCCGCCCAGCGTACGCGCGGGAAACTCATTTTTCGTAAGTTCAGGCAGAAAAACCGTGTGAAATTCCAGCCCTTTTGCCTTGTGAACCGTCATGATTTGCACGGCATCATTGTCGGGGGCCTTCTCTTGAAAGCTGATGTACCGATATTCCTTTGCCGCTCGTTTCGCAAGAAATTTCAGCAGCATATCGACGCGCGCTGATAGCTGATAATCGCCATAGATTTCATCAAAGTCATCTAAAATTCTTTTGATTCCATCCAAACTCATTCTGCACGCATCAAGGTCTTTCGCCGCATCATCCAAGAAGTTGATTTTCTCGCAAAATTCACACAGAATCCTGCTGAATGGCTGAAAGCCATCCCCTATTCCTCGCAGAAACTTAAACCCGTTTTGATTGCGGACGCATCCGCAAAATCCTTCCAGCCTTCGTTGAGTTTCAGCTTATCGCCGTCCTTCAAAAAACGCAGGGTATCCACAAAGCGCTGAAAGTAGTCGCCGATGAAGAAATTTTCCGCACTATCGGCTTCAAATAGGATTCCCGCACGATTCAGTGGAAAAGGCGCAAGCCAATGGCGCAGTATTATGCCGGGCGCACCAAAAATCCTCCCATGCGATTCTTCTACTTGCATAGGAGGTGGTTGGGTCAACTAAAAGACATTTTCTCTTTTGCCGTGTTCGTCGTCTTGGTGCTATGTTATTCCAAATAATTCTACTACGCGACGCAAGTGCGCGGGAGATGCTCGTGAATCCGTCCACTGCGTCCTCGCCGGAGAGGAGCGGAGACGTTGCTAACTCGTAGGAGCTTTCCATCGGGAACGCCTGTCGTTCATGTGTTGGCATCAAAAATATATCATTAAATAGAGGGGTCACACAGGCAGATTGGATGCCTTCATCATTGACACGCCGCCCATCCCCAGCGTCGTCTTGACACCAATCCCGGCATAAGGGGCAAAGCTATACAGCGTTGTCCACAGCGCCATCATAGGCGCAGGCAAGCGCGTTTCAATGCTAATCCGCCCTTGAAATGCAGGAAGCCGCACTTGCTTCATTGGATAGCGTGTGGTGTGCAAATTGTAATCCACAATGTGAATGCCGCGCAGAAGTGCCTGAAAAGCATCTTCGTCATCCATCGGAGCTTCAGGAAAACTGACATTCCAGCGGGAGATCAGGGACTGTAAAATCAACGATTCCTGCGGGAAAATCACATAACGCTTATCCTGCTTGAACGTTGTGGGCGTTAGAAAGTGGATTGGAAAAAGCTGAACGTTTGACAGCGATTCGCCGCACTTCAACAGATGCTGGAAATTTGGAACTTCCACGGGGCTTCCCGCGGTGGCAAGCAATGTGCCGCTTCGCAAGGCAATGACGGAAAGTGCATTCAAGACAGGCGAAAATATTTCGACCATCTCGTCGGTCATGAGGTTAACCACCCATTCGCCGCGATTGGCAGCAGCATTCCAAAGAATATACTGATTGATTGGACGGGTCGCTTGCTCGTGAAGCGCCGTACCAACTTCAGTCGGCACTTGTGACAACAACCATGCGTAAAGCGGATAGGCAATCGACGCATTGAGCCCAGCTTGCTTGCTTTCCAAGCTGATTCGGTATTGTTTTATCATAGAATATCCACCTTGCATGGACCGAACGGGAATAACTCCTGATGATACAGTCCATATTTCATAGTATGCGGGGAGATGCCCAGTGTAGGGTCGTTTTCATGATGATGCGCACGGAAAGACTTGCACATGAACGCAGAAACATGCTGCAAAGCAAGCTGCTTTCCCTCATAGGGGTACGACAGCGTTTTGCTGAAGAAACCGGCGCCGCCGCCAAGAAAGAGCGTTGACGCTGCAAGCTGATAATGCGCATGGTCAGGCACGGTAAAATGTTCAGCGTACGTTTTTTGATGGTATGCGGCAAAGGTTTGGATGGCACGCAGCAAGGATTCCTTGGTAATTCTGCCGCGCAGGATGGACTGGTCCAACGTCAGCGTAGTATGAATCAGCTGCCCCGGTGCAATGCACTCACGGCAGACAGGCAGTTTGCGGACAGCGCCGCTGACGCTGGCATCGCACTTGCAGCTTAAACACATGGCACTGTCTGCGATGACTTGACTGTCGGAAACAGAAAGTCCGCGCAGAAGGTCTTTCTGCGGTGTATCGCGCTCAATCTGCGGATACAATTGATGGAGATAACGTGCTTCAAAAGCGCCCCTTGGCTTCTGCCAATCAAGGGGGGCTTTTTTGCTGCCATCCTGCTGAATCATGGAAAAAATCAGGGCTGTGCGCAGCGCGCCTTTGATACTGCTGCCGGGAACGTAAACCTGATTGGCCGTGTTGCGGATAAAAGGACGAATTTCCTTGCACGAGTGGTTTTCATCAAGTGCATCGGCACTGCGGAAGGTGCAGCGCACAAGCGCGTGCTGCTCAGCGGGAGAAAGTGCAATGCTCTTGAAGAAGCGTCCTAAATCTGTGTCCGCACCAAGGCAATAGGCTTCAAAACGCTCCAGCTGATTTCGACGGAGGAGGAGGGCAAACAGCCGTTCTTCATCAATGTAGGAGATGGTATTGCCGTTCAGCATGTAAAATTTTTTCGGGATGACTTTACCGTCCCCAACGTGGAGTAGCCCTTGCGTTGTCAGCGTCAAGTCAAAGCATTGGAGCGTTCCTGATTCAATCATGCCTTCACCCCCAGAAACATCGGCTTGGAATAGCGGTAAACGGGGTGATTGCCCGATTCGGCAACGGTGTACAAATCCCCGTGATAACGCTGCGTACAAGTTGCGCCGGCGGCAAGGTAATACTGCGTTTGCTTTTTGAATGGCTCTGCATTAAATGTGTTTGATTGGATGAAACCACTCCGGCGAATCAGCCGATACTGCGCGTGCTGCATGGTTTGTTCCAGCTCATCATCGCGCGGCAAACTGGTTGTCAGCAGCAATTGATAGGGCGCAGATGCGTCCGCCAGTGCATGTTGGAGAAATACCAGCTGGGAATCATCAGAATCGTCCAAACGAATCTGCTCTTCGACGGTAAAACGCCCGTAGCCGACGCTGGTTTTTCCGCCAATGCCGGACAAACCAAGCACCGTAAACAATTCGGCGCAATAATCCAGCTGACGCTGCTCCTTGCAGCCAATCAGCACATACAAACCGCAATCGGGAAAGAAGCGATATGCGCCCACCTGATAGGGAACGGTATCCGTTTCGTCGGACACGGCGGCCTGCGTTCTGCCTGCAAGTGTCCCGAAAGCATCCGGCTGCGGCTGATAAGAGGCTTCTCCGGCAATAGAACGCCAGAAATCAGAAAAGCTGCGAGCGGGAATCCATGCAAGTTTTTTCATTGCTTTGCGGCTGCCCTGCGGCATTTCGTGTTTCTGCGGGAGACGAGAAAAAGTCCTGCAAGGCTTGGGCAGGTAGTAATCAACACCGTGCGCGGTACGATGCCACGGCATACTGTCACTGAGCAGCAATGAACCATCCGCAGCCTGCTGAAGGAGCGAATGGAGTCCATCAATGCCGTGGAGAGACAATGCAGTGTGGCAAAGTGCGGAAAAGAGCGTATCGGCATAGAAATGATCTTCTGATGTGAATAAGGAAAGCGCGGAATCGGAAGTGCCGAAGTGAGCAAGGCCATCAAATCGCAGACGAATTAGGGAATAATTCATAGTTCTCGGCCTCCTTGAAAATGTCCATCAACGTTTGGTCGGAGGTTTCATCCTGAAAATGCTGGAAAGAAAAATCGGAAAAGCCGACCCGCCCGCTGCCGCGCGAACCATGACCGCCCAGATAGTCCATCTGAAGCAGCTTCATGCCAAGCGCCAGCAGCTGCAAATCGGGGGTCAGCTCACTGGAATTTTCAATATCGTACACAACGGTGCAGCCAAACTGAACGCCTGCTGTAACGCGTTCAATTTGCCGCGGATTAGCTTGGCTGGTTTGACGGTTAATGGTGTTTTCCGCCTTTACTTCCGTCAAACCAATGCTTGCAAAATCGCTGGCATTGGATACAAAGCAGTCAGCGAACTGAAGCCGGGAACGTTTGACAGGCGCAGCGGAACCGAAAAGCCGCAGAATGGCGGAGTCGTCATCCTTGTGGTCGGGCATATGTTCAATATCCTTGCATTTGCTGCGAACAAGCAGCGTGCGGATTTTTCCCTTCAAACTGCTGCCGGGGATAATGGGTCGATTGGTGTAAGGGTCGCGAACAACCGGGCTGTCCACTGCGCCAATGGCAGAAAAGGCAGAGGAATCCCCAATATGCAATCCTGTTTTGACGGTCAAAACGCAGTGGATGATAATTTTTCCGTACATTGTTATGCTTCCCTCCCGCCGAAGTATTTATGATAAGCAACCAAGGCTTCCATGTAGTGCGTGAAACGAATCATTTGTTCTCGACTCTCGCCGATGCCTTTGATATACGAAAGCAAATTCGCGCGGGTGACAAAATTCAAGACGATGTTGTCTTTGCCCGCATCGTAGACGATGCGCAAACGCAGATTCATCAGCTTCATGCGGCTTTCTGCTTTTAGTTTGGATTCTGCGCTACGGCTTTCCACATTATAAATATCGTTCGCAATGCTGAACCAGTTGCGCAGTTTTGAAGTGGTAATGACTTTTTGGTTCTTCTGACCGTTGGACGTCAGCTCTTTGTGCATAATCTCTTCTGCAAGATCAACATAGTTTTCCGGGATTGCCTTTGCTACAACCGGAGCGGCAGGCGTAGGTGTGAAGCCGCCTCTGGATGGCTGCCGCTGATTGTTATAGCTATTGTAGTTATTGTTGTTAGCCATTTGAATCTTCCACCTTTCTGTTCAAGTAGACATATAGGTAGATGGCAGTGATGAGCTGGTCGCGCTCTTGCGGAATGGCTGCCCAGTGGTACACCGCCTTGGAGACTGCGTCGTACTGCGCGCTTTTTTCCTTATCGAAACTGCTTGGCTTCAGCCGCGTCAGCAGATAAGCCAGACGTGCCAGATTCAGCTTGTCTGTGGATGCGAGACGAAGCAGATGCGTGATGTTGTACAGGAAAGCCATCCTGCGCTCATCCTGCCCATCGAAAAAGGTTTTCAGCGCCTGATATTTTTCGCCCAAAACGGCGCTGGTAAAGACAGACCACGAATAGGTGTGATGTTCCTGCGGATCAAACAAGGCAATGGCGTTTTTTCCGGGTTCGTTTTTGGCGTGCTGCTCCAAAGCAGCTGTTTCTTCGGCAGCCATGCGGATGGGATATTTCGCATCGTACATCCCAATGCCTGCGCTGATGGTCAATGCACCGGATGTATAAGCATGGAAAGCATCCGCAATCCGCGTTGCCGCGGTGATGACGTCATTCCACGCGCCCAGCAGAAACACATCGTCGCCGCCGGAATAAATGACGGCAATTTGCAGCGGCTTTTGCTCATTCTGCGTTAGCACAAGGTTCATATAGCGCTTGAAGAACAGCGACATTTGCCGAGAAAACGCGGTCGTTCGGGAGAGTGTGACGAAATGATACCGTTCCTTCGGCAGCGGTTTGTCCTTCTGCTCAAAGCCGGAAACGAACGCTTCGCCCAGATTGTCCACATCCATGCGGCAGATGGCAAGTCGGCGAATCCCCTCGGACTGCGCCGCCAACGATGTGTTCAGATTGCTGGCATAATAATCGCACAAATCGAGCCGTGTGCAGATCTGCGCGCCGAGAATGGTGCGATTTTTGCCGTACAAGCGAATCATCTGCCGGTCTTGCGCAATTTGCTTGGCGGCTTCGTCCTCCGTCAGCAAAAGCAGGGAAACATCCTGACCATCGCGGTCAGGCAGGGTCAAGTCGTATGCGGATGAATCGCGGGTGATGCAGAAAGCGGTATACTGTGGATTCTGCAATTTCCGCGAAATATTCTCGAATGCACGGCACCACGGGCAGCGATTCTCCTGCAAATTGTCCACGCGCCCGCAGACGGTGCATTCGCGCCCGGAAAGCGCATCGGCAAACTGATTCAAGCGCTTGATTTGCGCAACGGAATAACGCTGCAGCTTATGCTGACTGAGGACAGCGGAAGCCTTGGCGAAAATCTCCTTGTAGGGGGATTCTTCCGCGGGGCGATTGCACAGCGCATCAGCACTGCACGGACACCAGCCATTGGCAAGGAAAAGCTGGATACCGAACTGCGCAATCAGCCAGTCATTTGTCTTTCGGTTGACTTCACGCACTGTGGCTCTGACGGCATCCGTGTTGGGCAGCAGCAGATAGCAATGACCGCCGCCGCTGTAAAGCAGATTCGCACGGCTGAGACCACACGCATCCAGCACAAGGTCGATGTAATTCTCCATGAACAGCTCCAGAAAGAAGGAACGGCTGCGGAGTGCGCGCTGTGCGCCGCGGGTGGCGACGGTGTAAATGAATTTCTGAATACCGGAAATATCAGCGGTGTACAAAAGAAAAGCGTTGGTTTTGCGGAAATCAGAGGTGGGAGACTGCAAATAGTCCCGCCAATTGTCAATCCCCTGTGCCAGCAGATATTCGCTGATGCAGGCGCTGACGGCAGCGGTAACTTTCAGATGGTCATACAGCGAAACATCCTCGCTTTGCGCGCGATAGGTACTGGCAGGCACGGTGGACGTGCATTCTTCCAGCAAGGCAAGCAGCGCATTCAGCCATTCCGCGCCATAGCCGATGTGCGATAAACCCTGCTCAAAATGGTAGAGGAGCTGCTCATAGTCGCTTTTCGCGACGGATGCGGCGGAAACGGGAAACGGAACGCTGCCGCTTGGCTGAATAGGAGCGACAAACTGTTTGGGATGTTCGCCATTAAGATGCGAGAAAATGGACAGCAGCGGCTGTGAAGCATCATAATCCTGATTGCCCGATTCGATGCCGCGGCGGTCGATGGAGGCAGCAATCGAGTCGGCTGCACAGGTGATATAGGCGGGATGATTTGCCGGCAAGGAAGCCGCACGCAGCGCCTTCTCGTGATGATACTGCACACAGGCGAGGAAATTCTGCGCTTTGGGATTGGCAAAATGTGCTTTTAAGTATTCCGCGCCTGCGAACGCGTGCGTGCGTTTCCCCAGTCCAGCGCGCCAGACAAGTTTGCCGATGTCATGCAGCAGACCGGCGAAGGTTGCCTGTAAAGTTAATTCGTTCAAAAAACCACCTCCGTTAACAAGAAGGAAAAGTTCACCATGAAGTATAGCAGAGAATGTGCGAATTGTCAATAAAATGACGGAAATTTGCCGGAGAAAACATATGGAGGGAGTCCCCTCGCGGGGCTAAGCTGTATCCGGCATGGCGGAAACGGCTGCGAAGTACCTGTCGTAACCGTCCCCTCGCGGGGCTAAGCTGCATCCCGATAAGGTTTATCAATAGCACAGATGAAATTGTAACCGTCCCCTCGCGGGGCTAAGCTGCATCAGCAAAACCCCACAAAAGAAGCTGTGCTGATAATGGAAGAATAGCACAAACAGCAGAAAAAGTCAAGCGAAAGTTCGACAAAACGACACCCAAAGCTGGTCAAAACAATCCCCAAAGCGGTGCAAACCTCTGAAAAAGCTACCGATTTGGCGCACAAAAATTAGAGGTTCGCAGCGCCCAGCTGCAAATGCGCCTTGATGTAGTCGTTGCAGCGGTCGTAAATCCTGAAAAGCGACTTGTCGCACACATCCGGGTATGCCTGTGCCAGCAGTTCGCCTAATTTCTGCACAATTTCAGCAGAACCATAGTGCTTGATGCCGAAGAAGCAATCGTGCTTGATGTCCTCTTCCAGCACAGCATGAAGCTGATGCGCGGCTGTGTTGCGCTGCGCTGTGTTGAGCGCATTGCAGGCACGAAGGAAATTCTGATGCGCGTCGGAGAGTGTATCTGTGACAAGCAGCATAGAAATGCCAAGAAAGATGCTAAAATTTTTGTAATCAAGCAGCGTTCTCTGCGCTTCGGCTTGAAGCCTTTTCATCAGTTCTGGTTGCTTGCTGTTCAGCACATCCGTCGCGACATCAATTCGACCGTTGTTCTTTTTCAGATAGCCAGCAAATTCCGTCTGCATAAGCAGGGTATATAGCAGCTCCGTCAAAAACGGATTCAGCCGCAGTACAAATTCCGAATATCGCCCCAGTTTTTGCAGATTGCGCAGCAGCAGATAATACTCGCTTAAATCGCGATAACGCGAATCACTTTTCATCGCTGGATACAGCGGAAAGCCTAAATCCGTCAGCTCCTTTGACAGCTTGTAGGCTTCCTCGCTTTGCAAGTTGTTTCTTGCGTTCAAATGCCGGAGCAGCGTTCGCAGCTGTTGGGGTAAATTCTGCGACATATCCAGCATGGCGTCATAGTCCTGCCGTTCCAGCAGTTTCAGCAGCTGCTGGCGATGGCGTTGATGTTTGATGGCAAACATTTCCGGCTCGGACATTCTGTTGCGCCGTTCGCCTTCCGGCAGGCAATCCGGCTCATCATCAAAGTTTGTTGCCAATTCGTAGTCAACGTTATATGTTTCGTTGTCCGTGCGCGACTGATCTTTTTTGTTTTGCTGCGGGCCATCAACCTGAACCCCTAACACATGGTAAGGAGAATCAACCGCAAGGAACTGCATCAGCGTTTTCATTTGCGGCGTGCCAGAACTCAGGTTCAGCAGAATGCGGCAATTCGGATTTTCTGCGGCAACAGAGGTGAAGTATTCCAGCAGCGGCTTTTCGACGAGGTCTATCTTGGAGGCGTCACACAGCTGGCTATTATGCATAAAAAGGCTGGGCTGATAAACGATGCCTTGCGCCGCACAGACTTCCTGCATGTGCTGGAAAGTCTTTTCAAAGCGGTGATCTTGTGCTTCCAAGTCGGCAATTTGCTGGCTGAGGAAGAGATATACTCGCTTCGGGTGATAATAGCGCATGATATGCAGAATGCCGCCGTCGCGATTGCCGCGAACAGGGTCACTCGTTCCTGCACAGGTAAACAGAATGTCATCCATTGTGATACCTCCTAACGGTGGTGGGGAGTGTGGCATAACCTTCCCTTTGCGGAGATGCAAGGGGCTGCAGAAAAAGCAAACGCTACAATAGGAAGATAACACAGGCAGCAAGAAAAGTCAAGCATTTAGGAACCATGTGATACCAGATGTTTTCACTGCCGATTCAGGTATACCGAATTCAAACGGCTTCTCGAACTTTTCGGCGTTTGCTTTTCTCCGCACCATTTGGGACATTCCTTTGTTTTTCCCTTGTTCTTATTTTTCCTCTGTGCACTCCACTTTGCACATTTCATGTTTTTTCGTTCATCGCCCCTTTACTTTTTCTTAAAATGATGATACTGAGGGCGTTAAGGGGATTGATTTCCATCCTGTCGCGCTGAACCGCGTGTATAAGAGTGCCGTCATCAAGTAATCAGTCGTGTGCGCTTTTAGAAGAGGCTGAGCCAATCTAAAATCGTATCGAAATCTTCAGGCAGAACGGTTCTCTTCAGGCAGACCGCTCTGCCTCTTGCATCTGGAAACAAACGAATGAAACAGTTAGAAACCTGCCCGCCGGTGCAGGCAGCGGAATACGTCCCGGTCGCCGGGGACTTTGCGCAGTTGGAGCAGGCAGACATTGCGACCGACACCAACTATGCTTCCCAAGGCTACTGGAAGGGTGTCGCAACGCACTTTATCCGCAACAAGCGCGCCATGATTGGGCTGATTCTGGTACTGCTGATGATTTTTCTGGCGTTCGCCGCGCCGCTTTTCAGCGGATATGCGTATGACGAAATCGTCACGGCGCTCAATGCCAAGGGACGCAAGAAGGCCGCCGTCGGCATCAGCCCGCGTGTACCTGCCATCCACGAGATGGTGACGGGCGAACCTTACGACGACATTTATGCCGATAAAACGTTTCTCTTCGGCACGGACGACCTCGGCCGCGACCTCTGGACACGGACGTGGTACGGCGCGCGCGTATCGCTGATGATTGCCTTCGTCACCATCATCATTGATATGCTCATTGGCATGAGCTACGGGCTGTTATCCGGTTACTTCGGCGGACGTGTAGACAGCATCATGCAGCGCTTTGTCGAAATCGCCAACAGTATCCCGCGGCTGGTGATCGTGTCCGTGCTGGCGATTTTTATGCCCAAAGGCATCGGTCTGGTGATTGTAACGCTGCTGCTGACCGAGTGGATTGGCATGAGCAAAATCGCCCGCGCAGAAATGCTGAAGATGAAGGAGCAGGAGTATGTTCTCGCCAGCCGCACACTGGGTGCAGTCAGCGGACACATCATCTTCAAGGAGATTCTGCCCAACACCATCGGCCCGATTATCACACAGGTTATGTTTTCCATCCCGGCTGCCATCTTTACCGAGGCGTTTCTGAGCTTCGTGGGCGTCGGCATTGTGCTGCCGCAATGCTCCATCGGCACGCTGATTGAGGATGGTTTCAACAACATCACTACCCTGCCGTATCAGATTATTCCGCCGATTCTGGCGCTGGCGCTGCTGATGCTGGGCTTCAACTTCATCGGCGACGGACTGCGCGAGGCGCTCGCGCCCAAGCTGGAAGACATGTGAAAGGAGAGGATTCAAGATGTCAGCAAAGACCATTCTGCAAATCAAGAATCTGGATATTTCCTTCCGCACGAACGCCGGCGTGGTACATGCCATCCGCGGCATCAATCTGGATTTGCAAAAGGGCGAAACCGTCGCCATCGTGGGCGAATCCGGTTCGGGAAAATCCGTAACGATGAAAGCCGCCGTCGGCTTGCTGGACAGCAACGCCACCATCAACAGCGGCGAAATCCTGTATACATACGATGACGGGCATGGGCAGGACAAACCCGTTGATTTGCTGAAATTGAGCAAAAAGCAGCTGCGCACGGAATACAACGGTCAGCGCCTCGCGATGGTATTCCAAGACCCGATGGCGAGTTTGAATCCGCGCAAGAAGGTCGGCGACATCATCAGCGAAGGCATGGACATCCACCACCGCTTCGCCAATCGGCAGGAGCGCGAGGAAAAAATCAGCGAAATGCTCAAGAAAGTCGGACTTTCGCCGGAACACGCTGCCCGCTATCCGCACCAGTTTTCCGGCGGTCAGCGTCAGCGCGTCGGCATTGCCCGCGCCTTGATTATGAACCCCAAGCTGATTATCGCCGACGAGTGCATTTCCGCGCTGGATGTGTCGATTCAGGCGCAGGTGGTGAACCTAATGAAGGACATTCAGGCGGAAACGCAGTGCGCGTACTTGTTTATCGCACATGATTTAAGTATGGTGAAGTATATTTCCGACCGCATCGGCGTGCTGCATTTGGGCTACATGGTGGAATCCGGTACGAAGGAGGAGATTTTCTCTCACCCGGTTCATCCGTACACCAAAAGCCTGCTGTCCGCCATCCCCCACCCCCATCCCGTGGTGGAAAAGCATCGCGTCGCCCTAACCTACAACTACGCCACCAGCGGCATTGATTACGCCCAAGGAACGGAACATTCCGTCGGCGGCACACACACCGTGCTTGCAACAGATGAAGAGTTTGACGCGTGGACGAAATAACGTGCTATCGCCTGAACATGCCATTTTGACTTTACAAAAACAGCAGCAGAGACGCTTGTCGCCCCTGCTGCTGTTTTAATCTTGACATTATTCTACCCCATTCACCACATGCTCCGGCCGTTTTCCCGCCAGCGCATCCGCAATCTGCCGTGCGCACTCCTCCGCCATCCGCAGCCTTGTCTCCTGCGTGTTTGTGCCGATGTGCGGGGTCAGGACAACCTGCGGCAGCGCGATCAGCCGCGGCGGAATGTGCGGTTCATCCGGGTACACGTCCAGCCCCGCGCCGCGCAGATGTCCCGATTCCAGCGCATCCGCCAGTGCGTCGCAGTCCACAATCGCCCCGCGCGCCGTGTTGATGAGGATGCTCCCCTGCTTCATCCGCGCCAGCGCAGAACGGTCAAGCAGCCGGCGCGTCTCCTGCGTCAGCGGGCAGTGCAGAGACAGCACGTCAGACTGCGCCAGCAGCTCCGGCAGGGTCACGCTTTCCACCTGCGGATGATTCACCCCGTGCCGGCTGTACCCGATGCAGCGCATTCCGAGCGCCGCCGCGATTTCCGCTGTCCGCTTGCCGATGCGCCCACAGCCGAGGAGACCCAGCGTCTGTCCGCGCAGACTGCGCCCCATGTTTCTGCCCATGCCGAACAGGTTTTCCGGCGCTTCCGCCCGCACGCGGAGACTGTTTTCCCCGATTCTGCGCGAAACTGCAAGCATCAGCCCGATGGCGAGCTCCGCCGTGCTGTCCGTCACGGTGTCGGGCAGGTTCGTGACCGGTATGCCGCATTCCGCCGCCGCGTGCACGTCCACGCCGTCATAGCCCGCGCCATAGCCCGCGATAATGCGCAGCTTCGTCCCCCTGCGGATGATTTCACCCGGCAGCGCGCCGCACGCAACGACCGCATCCGCCGCCGGAATCAGCGCCGCAAGTTCGTCCATTGAGAAGTGCATGAGCGGCTTCGGAATCACGATTTTCTCTCCCGAAAGCAGCGAAAATCCCTCTGCCGGGATGCCGTGCGTCACCAGAATCGTCGCCATAAGCTGCTCCTTTCAAAAAAGCGCCCGTCGTGTGACGAGCGCCATTGCTTATTCTTCAAATACCGTTTCGGCTTCCGTGAAATCCGGGTCAGCCGCCGGCATGTGGTCGCAGACCATGATGAGCGCGTCTTCGCCATTGTCGGCGTAGTAGCGCTTGCGAACGCCAAGCTGCACAAAACCGAGCGACTTATAGAGGTTCTGCGCGATTTCATTGCTGCGGCGGACTTCCAGCGTCGCGTATGCCGCACCGAGGTTAGAGAGGTATTGCAGCAGCCCGTGCGTCAGGCGCTTGCCCGTCCCTTGCCCGCGGTGTTCCTTTAGCACAGCGATGTTGGTGATGTGGCTCTCATCGAGGATGACCCACGCACCCGCATAGCCGATGATTTTCCCGTCCTGCTCCGCCACGAGGTAGCGCGCAACAGGATTCTTCATGTCGCTGACGAACGCGTCGCGGCTCCACGCATCGACAAACGTGCTGATTTCCACGGCATACACGCCGTCCACGTCGTCCATCGTCATCCGGCGAATCGTGATTTCAGGCATGGAGACCCTCCGTCAGCTTCTTGTTGAGCGCGGCGTTCGGGGCGCGCAGGTAGAGCGGCATGAGCGTCAGGTAATCAACCGTTTCCGTCTCCAGCGACGCAAGGTACGCCACTGCTGCCGGGCGCAGGAACGCCTGATGCGGCTGCGCGAACTCGGCAGCATCCCCCAGCAGAGTTTGCAGCTTCTGCCGATGCACAGGCATACCGTCGCCGAGGAATAGGAAGCGGTCGCCGAATCGGCTGATTTCCGCCGCATAGTCCTCAACCTTCATCGGCGTGTCAGCCATCAACCGATTCGGGCGATTTTCTCCCGCAGAGAACGCTGCGCCGTACACCTGCCCAGCGCGCGCATCCTGAATCGGGCAGACGACACCGCTGAATCCGCTGATGCCCGCCGCCATTGCTTCCAGCGCGTTGACCGCGACGCAGGGCTTCCCCGCGCCGTGCGCCAGCCCCTTCACCGTGCTGACGCCGAGCCGGACGCCCGTGAACGACCCCGGCCCGACCACGACAGCCAAGCGATCCATGTCCTGAATCGTCAGCCCCGTGGACTGAAAGGCGTTGTCAATCATGGGCAGCAGGTTGACCGAATGCGTCTTGTGGTTCATGATGGCGCACTCATGGCGAATGCCGTCCTCGGTCAAAATCGCCACGCCGCACACCGGCCCGGATGTATCCACAGCAAGCAGCTTCATTGTTCTTCCTCCAAGGATATTTCACGGAATCCGCCTATCGGAGTAATGGTCACATCGCGTGTCGTTTCGTCCACCGGGGTCAGGCGGATGGCAAGGTGCGTTTCCGGGATGGCTTCGGGGCACTGGCTGGGCCACTCAACCACCGCCACGCCGTCGCCGCCGAGGAACTCCTCCATGCCCATTTCGTACAGCTCCTCGACGCTGTTCAGCCGATACCAGTCGAAGTGGTACAGGGGAATTCGCCCGTCGTCGTAAACGTTGAGGATGGTGAACGACGGGCTGGTGACGGTTGCCGTCACGCCGAGCCCCTGCGCCAGTCCGCGCGTAAACTCGCTCTTGCCCGCGCCCAAATCGCCCCACAAAAGAAGCACATCCCCCCTCCGAAGCTCTTTCGCCAGCCTTTTCGCCAGTTCGCGTGTTTCATTGGGAGAATGTGTTCTCATAGTTATGTTCCTTCCTATTATAAGGAGGCGCAAGGGGCGTTGCCCCTTGACCCCACCAGAGACGCTGTCTCTGGACTCTGCAAGGGAGTTCCTCCCTTGACCCTTTTTCGCGATTGAGTTGTGCGCGCTTTCAGGCTGTGTCCGCGTGTTTATTTTCTTTACTTCCGGACGTGCAGCATCGGCGACAGCCGCTTATACAGCACAAACGTCAGCAGGCTCAGCACAAAGCCCTTCAGCAGATTGAACGGCGCCGTCACATACAGCAACACCTTCCATTCCGTATCCACGCACGGCAGTGCCTTCTGCGCCATGCCGATAATCGCTTCCATGTCCATGTGGAACGCGGTCATGTAGAACGGAATCATCATCTTCCAGTTCACCAGCACCGACACCACAATCATGCACAGCGTGCCGACCGCCATGCCGACCAGCGCGGTTTTGCGCGTCTTGTGCTTGCGGTAAATCAGCGACGCGGGCAGGATGAACGCCGCGCTCATGATGAAATCCGCCAGCTCCCCAACATACATGCTCGACGAATACGCCAGACGTGACAAGTCCTTAATCAGCAGAATCGCCAGACCCGGCAGCGGACCCATCGAGAACGCGCCGAGCAGCGCCGGAAGCGTACTGAAGTCGAGCTTGTAGAACGCGACAATCGGGATTTCCAGCGGGAACAGGACGGCGGACAGTGCACCCAGAATGGCGATGCGCGTCATGTACTGGACAGAGAGATTGGAACGGGTTTTCTGCTTTGTCATAGGACAAGCCTCCTTAAAAATATGCACGCCCCTGAAGCAGGTTCGCTTTTCAGGGGCGGAACATCTCGGAACTTCGGCATACTCGCCGAAATTCCGCGCATATTTCCAGCTTTCCTCTCTCATCCAGACTATACTGTTGGCGCCGGAATTGACTTTCGTCTCACCGGCTCAGCCTTCCTACCCATTGCGGTGCGGAAGGGTCGCGGGCTGTACCGCCAGTAGGGAATTTCACCCTGCCCCGAAGAAGCTCCAAGTGGCTTGTGCAGTTGTTTCGCGCGTTTCAGCAAAATCTGCCGCCCGCGCCATCGTTATGATAGCACAGGCGGCAGGCCTTGTCAAGATTTTGCCGAAATTATTTCATCATTCCAGCCGCAGTACGGCCGCGCCTTCCGGACGAATATCCAGCACATTGCAGCAATGCTCCCCAAACGTGCCCTCCATCGTCTCGATGAACTGATTCAGCAGCTTATCCGGCACGAAGTTCAGCGTCGTACCAGCAAATCCGCCGCCGTGCACGCGCCACGCGCCATCCTTGTCCAGCATCATGTGTTCCGCCATCGCCAGCGCAAGCGACAGGCTCTGATCCTTCGGGTTCGCATAGACGTTTTGCAAATACATATACGACGACCGACCGGAGCAGATGATTTCCCACAGGAACGCGAACAGGTCGTTGCGGTCAAGCGCCGCCACTTGACGAACCACGCGCTCGTCCTCTTCAAAGAAGTGCATGGCGCGCAGCAGCGCCCGGTCGCTCACCTTGCCGCGCAGGGTCGGCAGCGCCTGATAGAATTCCTCCGGGCGCACACGGCGCAGGTACGGTTCATTGAACAGTGCCGCCACTTTCTTCATTTCCGCAGGAATCGCCGCGTAATCGTCCGTCAAATCAGCGTGATTGCCGCCCGTCGCCACCACGACCAGCGAATAACCATACTTGGCGAAGTCGAAGTGCATCGGGCGCACATCGGGGTCATCATGCTTGAAGTCCACCGTCACCAGACCGCCAGCAGAAGACGCCATCTGATCAAGCAGACCGCTGGGCTTGCCGAAATACACGTTTTCGGCGTACTGGCTGATTTTCGCGCGCGTCTTGTAGTCGATGGTGAAGCCGTTGTAGAGCGCGTCAAAAATAGCGCACGTCATCACCTCGAACGCCGCCGAGCTGCTCAAGCCGCTGCCGGACATGACATTCGACGTCACCGCCGCGTTGAAGCCGCCGATTTTGTAGCCCAGTTCCGCCATCCGCGCCGCCACGCCGCGCACCAGCGCATGGGTCTTCCCCTTCTCCTTTTCAACGACATCAAGGCTGCCCAAATCCACCTTGATGGCAGGATAGCCGTCGGAGTGGATTTCCACCATCATATCGTCGCGCGCGGAAACCGCCGAAAGCGTATCCAGGTTGATTGCCGCCGCCAGCACACGCCCGCGATTGTGGTCGGTGTGGTTGCCGCCAATTTCCGTGCGGCCGGGGGCGCTGATCATCAGCACTTCGCGGTTCTCGTGGAACAGCTCTTCATGCCGTTTGAGCAAACCAATATAGCGGCCCGTCTGCTCCACCAGCATACCGTCGCGGCGGCCATACAGGTGCATCAGGCGTTCCATCACCTCAGGCGATTTTAGGTTGCGGATCATCGTGGCGTACTGATTCATGTTTGTTCCGTCCTTTCATTCAATGGATGGTTTCTTGAATGGTTTGCGTATGTATATACTATTTTCAAATGAGAATGCGCCAAGATGCGAAGCGAATTTTTCATTCTGGCTAACGGGAGTGAAACGCAGCGTAGCGGCGCTACGCTAAGTGGAACGACCGGACGCCAGAAGGAAAAAGGCGCGAGCAGATGGTGCAGGTGAATGCAGGAAACAGCATTACTTGTCAAGATGCCATGCGTTGTCATAGGTGCTTTGCCAGATACTGACCATCTCGTCGATGCCCAGCGCCTTCACCTGCGCGCAGAAATCTGCCCACGTTTCATCATTAAGTTCCACGTCCCCCGCGACAAACCACGCCATGCGCGTTTCCGCATAGGTGCTGATGCCGCTTTGCAGCTCCGTGACACGGTTCATCTGCTCCTGCGTCAGGTAGAGCAAGGGCATTGCACGCTTTTCCCATTGCCGGACGCGCGCCAATTCCGTTGCCAGTGCGTGCGTTGCGTCATCATCCATCTTCATTTGAATTCCCGCACTGGCATAGGAGGGCATCGAGGTTGTCCAAATGGTATTCGTACCCTGCATGGCGACAACTTCCTCCGCCGTGCGGGCATACGCCCATGTGCCATCGTCGTTCCAGTCGTAGTCCTCGCCTTCCCGGCCAACCTGCGCCGCCAGGAAGCCCTCGTCCGTGTAGAGATAATCAACCCATTGCAGCAGTTTTTCCGGCTCTGCGCAGGTGGACGAAATTGCGAACGTGCCGCGATAGAGGTCGCCGGTGAAATCACGGTAAACCTGCTGACCGTTGTACACCAGTGGATCAAGCGCGATATACTCCGACGCGAGATTCACGCCGACCACGTCCTGCGGCGTTGCACCGAAGAACACGCCATATTTCGCTGTAGCATTGCTGTTTGAGGACGATGACGAGGACGTTGCCGCCTCCACCAGCCGCATGGCCATAAAGCCCTGCGAATCCAGCAGCCCCTCAGTGTACAGCTCGTGCAGCCACGTCAGGAACGCGCGGTTTTCCTCCGTCGTCAGCACTTCGCTGATTTTTCCATTCTGTTCCGTCAGGTAGTAATCATCCGCGTTGATGCCGAATGCGTGCGCCAAGAAGCGCAGGTCCCACATGCTCACGAAGGACAGCGGGATTTCGTCGTTCCGGCTGCCATTCTGGTTCATGTCGCGGTCGCGGAATTGACGAAGCACCTCCGTCAGTTCCTCTGCCGTCGTCGGCACGCCCATTTTCAAGCGGTCAAGCCACGTCTTGTTAATCCACATGGTATTGTTCGGCGTCAGTTCGTTGATGCTCGGCAGTGCGACAATCGCGCCATCGGGCAGCGAAACGGCTTCCATCCATTCCGGATTGGCTTCCAGCAGCGCCCAGACGTGCGGCGCGTACTCCGCCAGATACGGGCGCAGGTCAATCAGCTTGCCCGCTTCATAGAACGCCAGCGTCTCCTGCGGAGTCAGTTCCGCCTTGAAGAACATATCCGGCATGGCAACCTCGCCCGCCAGCATTTCCGTTTTCGCCTCCGTCCATGCCTCTCGGCTGACGTATTCGGTAAAGGAGAAGGCAATCCCGGTTTTTTCCTGCATTGTTTGGAAGAATAAGTTCGTATCCCAGTCATGCTGCGCTTCCGTGCTGCTGGAGGACGACGCAGCTTCCAAGCCGGCAAGCATAATCGGCGCTTCGGCGGCGAAAGCTGTCGGCAGCGCCATTGCTGCCATCAGCACGAAGATTTGCAGAATCGCAAGAAGTTTCCGCACAGTTTTCCTCCTTCAATCAGACGGGCATCTGCCGCGTCTATCTGTCTGTGCTTTATTATAGACCAATTTCACCCGTTTGACCAGTCTTTTTTCACAAAAAAAACGAAATATCTGCTTTTTTTCGTAAACCGTCTCTCTATTGAGTGATGAAAAATATTTCCATGCAGATTTTTTTCATTTTCGGGGCAGGATGGAAAGAGAAATATGGGAGGCGTGGCAGGCATGAAGAAAGAAAGGCATTGGGTGCTTCCGGCGATTTGGGCAATTTTGCTGATGCTGCTGCTCGGCGGCGCGGTTTGGGCGTATCAGGCGTTTTCCGTGGCGGATTGGCAGTCGCTTGACCCGTCCCGTCTCACGTCGCTCGCCCAGACCGGTGCCATTCACGATAAGAACGGCGATTACGTCACCTCACTTGTCGGCAAGGAGAACCGCACGGTCATCGACACGTCGCGTCTGCCCGCGCACGTCGTAAATGCGTTCCTTGCCGCGGAGGATTTGCGCTTCTACAAGCATCCGGGCTTTGACATCACGCGCATCATCGGCGCTATGCTCACCAACGTCCGCGACGGCGCGTTCAGTCAGGGCGCATCCACCATTTCCCAGCAGCTGATTAAGCTCTCCCACCTGTCCAGTCAGAAGACGATTGCCCGCAAGCTGGAGGAAATTCACCTCGCGCTGCAATTGGAAAAGCAGTACACGAAGGCCGAAATTTTGGACATGTACCTGAATTTCATCTACTTCGGACAGGGCGCATACGGCGTGCAGGCGGCAGCAGAAGTCACGTTCGGCGTCGATGCGGCGGAGTTGACCCCTGCGCAGGCAGCCTCCCTCGCTGCTGCCATCAAAGCGCCATCCGCGTACAGCCTGCAATCCGCGCCGGAGAGCAACCGCGAGCGCCGGGAGTACATTCTGTCCATCATGCTGGAGGAAAATATGCTGACACAGGCGGAATACGACGCGGCAATGGCGGAGGAACTGACCGCCCGCGGCGCGCCGCAGGTGCAGACAGATTACGGCTGGTTCGTCGATGCCGTGCTGGATGAGGCCGAATCCCGGCTGGACGTGAGCGCCGAAACGCTGCTTGCGGGCGGTTACCGCATCGACACGACGCTCGACCCGGACATGCAGCGCATCATGGACGAGCAGTACCTGACGGATGTCTTTCCCGCTGATAACAAGGACGGTACGCCCGTGCAGGCAGCATCCGCCGCGGTGGACACGAGCAGCGGGGCAGTGCGCGCCATTGTCGGCGGACGCAAGTACGTCACCCGCCGCGGATTGAACCGCGCGACCCAGCTGCGCCGTCAGCCCGGCAGCGCGCTCAAGCCGCTGGCGGTCTATGCCCCCGCGATTGAATCCGCCGGATGGACGTGTGCCAGCGTAATTCTCGATGCGCCAACCGCTTTCGGCACTTACAAGCCGCGCAACGCGGGCAATGCTTACTACGGGAACGTGACCGTCCGCACGGCGCTCAAAAACAGCCTGAACATCCCCGCCGTGAAGGTGCTGCAAGCCATCGGCGTCCAGACTGCGCAGCGCTATCTGCGAAGCGTCGGCATTGAGCTGGATGAACGCGACGCGAATCTCTCCCTCGCCTTGGGCAGCATGACCTACGGCACCTCCCCCATGCAGATGGCGGCGGCGTATGCGCCCTTTGCCAACGGCGGAACATACTACGCGCCGTACTTCATCGAGCGCATCACCGACCGTGACGGCAATGTCATCTACGAGCGCGAAACCACCGGCACGCGCGTGCTGTCGGCGCAGTCCGCGTATCTGATGACAAGCCTGCTCAAAACCGTCATTTCTTCCGGCACGGGCACACGCCTCTCCAGCGCGGGGACACCTGTCGCGGGCAAAACCGGCACGGTCAATGAAAGCGGCGGCGGCAACCGTGACGTGTGGATGGCGGCGTACACCCCGGAATTGTCCATCGCCGTCTGGATGGGCTATGACGAGCCGGACGCGGCGCACCGCCTGCCCAACCGCGTCTCTGGCGGCACGAATCCCGCTTCGCTGGCGCGCAATTTCCTCCGCGCGTGGTACACAGGACGCAAGAAGCCCGATTTCACCAAGCCCAAGGGCATCGTCAGCGCGGACATTGACAAGAAGGCCATCGAGTGGCGCGGCGAACCGATGCTGGCCACTTCGCTCACGCCGAGCGCCTACCGCCTGAATGAGGTTTTTCTCGACGGCACACAGCCGAAGAAGAAGAGTGACGTGTGGAATGCGCCCGCGTCCGCAAAATCCTTCTCCGTCTCGCATTCTGACGACGGGCAGCCGCTGCTGGTCATTCAGGCCAGTGATGCCGCCGTCTACCGCGTTCAGCGCGACGCTGCCGGAGAGAGCTTCATCCTGACCGAGCTTCGCGCCGCCGCGGGCGAAACACTCTACTACACCGACAACCGCGCCCAGCCCGGCGTAACGTACACATATCGCGTGATTCCCGTGCACGCGGAGCTGCTGGACAATGGCATTCTATTGGAAGGAACGCAGAGCGTGCAGGTGGCGCGGGTGGAGAAGCCGAGTGCGCTGAGCCGGTGGTTCAGCGGGCTTTTTGCCCCAAAGCCGGAGGAAAAGCAGGAGGAAGAACTGCCTGCATCGATTTTTGCCCCGTAACAAAACGCGCCGCCGCACCGTAATTTACTTTCCGGTGCGGCGGTGTTTTGTTATGGATATTCTGCTTTGGGGCGCAGGGCTTTCCGTTCGCCCCCGACACTCCTTCGGTGCCGTCACTTTTAGGATTCGTCCAATCCTTGCACGGCGTTTTTTGGTTTACTGCGCAGCTTCCGCCATGTCCGCTAAATCACCCTGCGGCAGGATTTCCGTCACTTCAAACGGGACGTTGTTGCCGGTGAAGTAGAACATCAAGTCCGTTGTGTTCTGGCAGTTTTCCAACTGCGGCGTCGGGAAATAGCGCACCTGAAGGCACGAAACGCCGTTCTCCATGCTCGACATCACCAGAATCGGCGCGCCTTCATCGTACAGCAGTACATACATGGCATTGGTGCGTTCGTTCAAGTCAAGGTACAAGTGTTTCTGCGTGGCTTGGTTCATAATCAGCGAGTAGCGCGCGTCGATTTCTTGCATCAGTTTCTGGAAATTCTCCGCTTCCGTCTTCAGGGATTCATCCGGCGTATCCGTCTCACTCGTTTCGTCCGTGAAGAGGCTGTCGCTTTCCTCATTCTCGTCCTCTTCCTGCTGATACAACGTCCGCACGCCCGCATTGTATTCGTCGTACATAGCAAAGAGTGTCACCATGTGATACATTTCCATTGCCCACGAGCAGGTTACCTCGTACAGCACCTGCGGCGCTTCTGAACGGTAAGTCAAGCGGAGCATCTGCGCCATCGACGATTCCATCAATTCAATACGGTAGATGCTGCGCGGCGACTGCCCCTCATGCGCGTATGCCGCCAGCTTCGCCACATCCTCGTCGCTGATGCCCCACGTTGTCTGCAAATAGCGGCTTTCAATCAGTTCATCCAGCGCATTGCCCGCTTCTGCCAGACGCTCGAACGGCACAGGCTCGCCCTCGTCACCGAATGGATCCTCCGTAAAGGGATACGCCGCAACGCCCGCCAAATCCACCGCCATGCAGGCAAGTTCGGGCATTTGCTGCGCCGCGAACCACGCCGTCACTTCTTCAGCGGATTTGCACGCCGCCAATTCATCCGAGAGCACCGGCGTGCAGTACATGTCGTTCACCGTGCCGTCGCTGATCCAAAAGCTCATCATCGGCAGCGCATCCGAGTACAGAGCGATATACATGCCCATTTCAGGCTCGCCGTCCGGCTTGGGATACTGCGTCGAGCGCGCCATCTGGTTCAGCATTTGCTTGCCATATGTATCCTGCTGCTCCATCAAGATGCGCTGCGGCATCAGCTGAATCACCCTGCGCTGCTCCGGCGTATCGGTGTAATCCGGGTTATCGCCGATGAAGCCTGCCAGCAGCGTTTCGCCCGTGACATAGTAGACGGCGGATGGCACCGTGCGTTTTCCCGCGCGCAGGCGATTGACAATCTTCTGTTCCTCGGTGATAGCGGTGTCCGTGTCGCCCACCAAATCGGCCACAATGTGGTCGCTGCGCAAGAGGATATCCACGCGCTGGCACAGTTCCAGCATATGGCTGATGTTCGTGTTGTTATCCGTCGTTTCTTCCGCTGTCGCCATACCGCTGAGCATCATCAGCAGGGCAAGCAGAATTGCAAGCATCTTCTTCATGGGGTTCTTCCTTTCTTTATTTCCCATTTCATTTCCCTTGCAGGATTATTCCAGCACAATTCCCGCCACCTGCGCATTCAGCAGCGCCGCCAAGTCCTCGTTCGTTTCGCACGCGCGAAGCTGCTCCGACGGCATCCAGACAACATGCGCGCGCATCATACCGTTCTGTACCCGCCACAGCATTTGAACCGGCGCACCCGTCTCCGGAATCAGCACAGTCATCCCCCATCCTTCTTCCTCCGTCGTCACGCCTTCCGCAGTGCCATGCCGCCGCATGTACTCCATGATGTGTGCGCTAATCCACTGCTGACTTTTCTCTTCCTCCGGGTCAATGATTGCCAGCTGATTCATCGCCATCTCTGCCGGATAGTACAGCCACGAAGCCTGAATGCCCGCATCCGCATATTCCGGCGGAATTACCAGACTTTCGCACACTTCCGGCTTCAATCTCACTTGAAGCAGATATTCCTTGCCGTTCAGCAGGTCGCCGCCGTCCCCATCATACACAATGTAGTTCCGCAAAATTTTCTCCGCCGTGTCGCCAAATATGACATCCGAGCGAACCCAATCCAGCGTGTCCGGCAGATTCGCTGTATCCCACGAGTACGCTTTGTCTCCCCATTTGTGCAGAATATCCTCCTTCGTGTACCGCGGCACATGGGCAGAATAGTCGTTTTCCTCCGCACCTCCCGAAATTTCCACGCAAATCAGCGCGTCCGGCGCAAAGCACAGCAGCAGCGACAGCGTATGCGGCTGATTCGTCACCGTCAGCATTTCATTGTTGCGAAGCGTCACAGCGCCCCATTCATTGCTCAACGTGTCAGGACAAATCCAGACTTCCGTCGGGCGCGAAACGTCAGCACTGCGAAGTCGGTCAATGTCGCTGATGGTGTCCTCTTTCCGCCACTGCTGCCAATTCACAAAAGCGTCGTTTGACACCATGTCCACCAGCTTCC
>OLXD01000167.1_pt1 | contig 39879 bp, 28 predicted proteins | sample 1673881 | NCBI WGS metagenome assembly OLXD01 (sample SAMEA103958131, study PRJEB25191) | human gut metagenome
ATACAGGCGGGAATTGTACCGCCCATGGCAGTTCGGATGTATGAAGATTTAAAACTGGCGGGAATTGAACTGAACCGATGCCCGCTGACGAAAGAGGAGCTGGCAGAAGCGCTATGCAGATGGAAGTCAGAAAATTAACAGTTGGATATGGAGCAGCCTGGGTGCTGGATCAGGTCAGCCTGCAAATCGGGGCAGGAGAGTTTGTCGGGATCGTCGGGTGCACCGGCTGCGGCAAAACCACGCTGTTAAAGGCGATGGCTGGACTGTTGGAGGTGCAGGACGGAGAAATTCTGCTGGACGGGGAAAATATTTTTTCCAGACGATTCGATCGGGCAGTTCTGCGCAGAAAAGTAGGAATGGTATTTCAGTATCCGGAATATCAGCTTTTTGCACAAACCGTGGAGAAGGATGTGGGCTTCGGACTGAAATACAGCAGACTTAGCCGGGAGGAAAAACAGGAACGCGTCAGATGGGCGCTGGAGCAGATGGGATTTTCCTATGAAGAAATCAAAGATCAGTCGCCGCTTTCTTTATCCGGCGGAGAAAAGCGCAGAGTGGCGATCGCCGGTGTTCTGGCGACAAAGCCGGAGCTTCTGATGCTGGATGAGCCGCTTGCCGGACTGGATCCGATGGCGCGGGAGATGTTTCTGGAATTTCTGGAAGGACTGACAGGGCAGGGCGTATCAGTTGTAATGGTGTCCCACAATGTAGACGCACTGGCACAGCATGCTGCACGGATCATTGGAATGGTAGAAGAAGAAAGAGTAGGAAAAATACTGGTAGTGCCATGCTGCATATGAGCTTTGATTGCTGTCCGGAAAGCCTCTTCGGTGCCTTCCATAAAGTCTCTTCCACCGCCACCGTGAACATGGATTTCTACACCGCCCGGAACAATATACATTCCTTTGGCATCAATCAGTTTGGCTCCGATAATGGCAAGGTCACAATTGGTTACTTCCAGAATTTTGTTGTCGCGAATAAGCACTGATCCATCTTTCAGCCAACCTTGAGGCGTCAGGATGCGTGCATTAATGATTTGTGTTAACATATCACAAGTTCTTAAATTAATTATAGGTCTGTGTGAGTCGATGACACTCTTTTTGGGGGAAGTACATCGACTTTCGTAATTACAAAAAGAGGTCGCCAATCTTATCGACTGACAACCTCACTACTTTGAGCGGAAAACGAGACTCGAACTCGCGACCCTAACCTTGGCAAGGTTATGCTCTACCAACTGAGCTATTTCCGCATTGTTTCTACAACCGTTCATCATTTTCCCGATTGCGAGTGCAAAGGTAGTCCTTTTTTCGAAACTACCAAAATTATCGACTATCTTTTTTTGAAAAAAGTGACAAATTTCTTTGGCTTCACAGGCCCCATTAAGGTATCTGCCTACCCTTTTTCCGATTAAAACTCCTTGTAAATGAACGTTTCGAAAGGCTCTTAGAACTGTTTCAAAAAGCATATTTCAACGGCCTAAAAAACACAAGGACATTTGACTGAAAACGTACTTGCGTTTCAAATCAAACGTCCTTGTATTTTGACTCAAACGCACTTGCGTTTGAATCAAAACGCTTAGGCCTTTTTTCACGAATACCTAAACGTTTAAAAAAAAGACTATTTTACCATCTAAATTAGCACATCCGGTCACGATAATCCTCGTAATGGAAAGTGCGATATACCTCCAGTTCTCCATCAGCATGGAGCAGGGCTATCGAAGGATGATGGATACCGTTGAACATATTTGTCTTGACCATCGTATAATGAATCATATCTTCAAATACGATTCGCTCTCCTACCTGCAATTCGTGGTCGAACTTCCAACTGCCCATATAATCACCACTCAGGCAACTGTTTCCTCCCAACCGGTAGACATGGTCTTCCCGAGCTGCTGTTTTCACCGCCTCAGCCGGAAGAGATTCGGCATTACGCACCCGCGGCTGATAAGGCATCTCCAGACAGTCGGGCATGTGGCAGGTAAAGCTCACATCCAGAATGGCTGTCCGTATCCCCCGGCTTTCTACTACATCTACCACCGATGCCACCAGCGGACCAGTCTGCCAGGTGAAAGCCGAACCGGGCTCCAGAATAATCTGCAGATGCGGATAGCGTGATTTCAATCCCTGCAACAAGCGAATCAAATGGTCTACGTCATAATCGGCACGTGTCATCAGGTGACCTCCACCCAGATTCAACCATTTCAACTGAGGAAACCAGCGGCTGAATTTTTCCTCGATATGCTGGAGCGTGCGTTCCAGCTCGTAGGAACTCGACTCACAATGACAATGACAGTGGAAACCTTCAATGCCTTCGGGCAACTGCTCCGGAAGCAGGTCGGCCGTCACACCAAAACGTGTGCCCGGCGCACAAGGGTTATAGAGTTCTACTTCCACTTCCGAATATTCGGGATTGACACGGATGCCACATGACACATGCTCCGGATACGCCTTTGCCAACGGATAAAAACGCTCAAACTGCGACAGGGAGTTGAACGTAATGTGACTGCTGTACTTCAGAAAGGCAGGAAAGTTCTGTGCGGTATAGGCCGGCGAATAAGTATGCGCCTTGCTGCCGAACTCCTCGAAAGCCAACCGTGCTTCGTATTCCGAACTGGCCGTGGTATAACGGATGTATTCCCGGAAAATAGGGAACGACTTCCACATGGCAAAGGCTTTAAATGCCAGAATAATTTCCACTCCCGCCGTATCGGCCACATGCTTAATCAGCGTCAGGTTCTTTCTCAATAAATCTTCTTCCATGACATAGCATGGAGAAGGTATCTTATCCCAGTCTTTTATCATTCTTTTTCTCTGTTATTTAGTGTTTGAATCAATTATCTTAAAACGGGCAAATTTCAGCAGCAACTGTTTCACGCCGGCGTGCTGGAACTGTACGGTGGCTTTGCAGTTGTCTCCGCTGCCTTCCACCCGGGTCACTTCCCCTTTGCCGAAGCGTTCATGCTCTATCCACATACCAGCAGAAAGTCCCCCTGCCGACGGATCGGCCGGAGCTGCCGAAGGACTCGCATCAGGTATACGGCGAAGCGTACGAGGAGGTACAAAGCGATGAGGTTCTTCCGGCATCGGCCCGCCATCAAACATAGACGGCCCCGTTTCGCGGGGTTCGCGTTCGTAAGATGCACGGCTGGCTTCTTTCCGGAAGCGGCTGGCCTTTTCTTCGATGCGCGTACCCATCAGTTCCTCCTGCGGCACCTGCAGGTAACGCACGTCAATATCTTTCAAGAAACGGCTTGGATTACAGAACTCCATCTTTCCGTATTTGAAACGGCTCTTGGCGTATGACAAATAGCAGTGGTCTTCAGCCCGTGTCACTGCCACATAAAACAGACGGCGCTCTTCCTCGAGTGCCCGATAGGAAGCAGATGACAGCGGACTCGGGAACAGATTTTCTTCCAGCCCCACCACAAACACATTCGGGAACTCCAGTCCCTTGGCGGAATGGATGGTCATCAGTGTCACTTTCGGCTGTGCTTCCCCCTGCTCTTCATCCTGGTCGGTCAGCAAGGCGATTTCTGAAAGATAGTCCGACAAAAGCACATGCGGGTTTCCTTCTTCCTGACGGCCGTCGCAAAAATCGCGCATACCGTTCACCAGTTCCTCAATGTTTTCCTGACGGCTCATGTTCTCCGGCGAACGGTCCTGATAAATCTCTGCCATAATTCCCGAACGTTTCACCAGTTCCATACCCAACGTATAGGCATCCTGCTCACGAGCCAAAGTAACGAATTCCGAAATCAGGTCGCGGAATCCCTGCAACTTGGTATAGGTTCCTTTATTCAGTTCCACTCCGTAGCTCAGCGGTTCGCAAAGCACTTTCCACAAACTCACCTCACAACGTCCGGCAGCTTCGGTCAACTTGCCCAATGTGGTATTCCCAATTCCTCGTGCCGGATAGTTGATGACACGCTTGAAAGCCTCTTCATCGTGCGGATTCACCGCCAGACGGAAATAAGCCACCACATCCTTCACTTCCTTCCGCTGATAAAACGAAAGTCCTCCATAAATACGGTAGGGTATACTGCGCTTGCGCAAAGCTTCCTCAAAAATACGGCTCTGTGCATTCGTACGGTAAAGAATGGCAAAATCATGATAAGCATATCCCGACTTGGCATGCAACTGCGCAATCTTGTTGGTCACGATTTCTCCTTCTTCCACATCGCTATAAGCCGCAAACACGCCGATAGGTTCCCCCTTATCTTTCTCGGAGAATACTTCCTTCTGAATCTGGTCGCGGTTTTTCGCAATCAGGCTGTTCGCCGCATTCACGATGGTCTGCGTGGAGCGGTAATTCTGCTCCAACTTAAACAACCGTGCATCTTTGTATGTACGGGTAAAATTCAGGATATTATCGATGTTAGCTCCACGGAAAGAATAAATACTCTGGGCATCATCGCCTACCACGCACACAAACTGGTGTTTCTGCGTAAGCTGGAGTACGATGCTGTGCTGTGCAAAATTCGTGTCCTGATACTCATCTACTAAGATGTAACGGAAACGCGCCGCATATTTATCACATATATCCGGACGAGTGCGGAACAACAAATAGGTGTACAGCAGCAGGTCGTCAAAGTCCATCGCGTCACTCTGCCGGCAGCGGTTCCAGTAACGCAGGTAGATTTCATGCAACAGAGGCACCTTCGCAGCCTGGTCAGCTTCTATAAGTTCAGCATTTGCCGCGTATGCCTCCGGCAGCACCAGGTGATTCTTGGCATTGCTGATACGGCCCTGCACCATCCCCGGCTTGTAAACCTTATCGTCCAGATTCATTTCTTTTATGATGGCTTTCACCAGACTTTTGGAATCCGTCGCATCGTAAATTGTAAAATTGGGAGTAAAACCCAGCGCCTCAGCCTCTGCCCGCAATATCCGTGAAAAAATAGAATGGAAAGTCCCCATCCAAAGATAACGGGCACGTTCCTGCCCTACCTGACGGGCTATGCGCTCCTTCATTTCACGAGCGGCCTTATTGGTAAAGGTCAAGGCCAGAATAGACCACGGCTCATAACCGTTGTCCAGCAAATAGGCTATCTTGTATGTCAGCACGCGGGTCTTTCCGGAACCGGCTCCGGCAATCACCAGCGAAGGGCCTTCGTTGTACAATACCGCCTCGCGCTGACTTTCATTCAGTTCATTCAAATAGTCTGTCATACAGGTCAAAATAAATCCGCCACAAAGATAGCACAAATCCGTCAGTGTCCTAACACTTTTTTCGACTCTCCCCTTAAACAATTTCCCCCTTTGAGGTGTTATAGTAGTTGGTACAGTAAAACAATTACCATCGTATTAAGGTTATAAAGAAAGGGAGGCTTACCGACTGTCAAATCCGGCAAAGCCTCCCTCTTTTTATTGTCTCTCGGACAATTCTGTCTTAACTACATACACCTGAATCAAAGGTTCGGATTCTTAGCAGAATCGGTGTCAGGATAAGGCATGTACACCTTGCTGTCACTCCACGTACCGCTCACTTCCACACCTTCTTTCACCTTCACACCCGGAGCTACTTCTACTTCCGGATTCCCTACACGTTCTTCAAATGTTTTCTGAAGCAGTTTCATACGGAACTGGTCCGCACGGCGCGTTACCAATGCCACCCAGTAACCGGCTACTTCCCATCCATGTTCTTCAAAAGCAGCCTCAGCCAGTTGTGAGGCATTCATCTGATCAATATCTACCCCATTGATGACTTTCCAAGAACCGTCATCTGCATACGTTTTTTTCTTGCTGCCATAGGTATCGCCCACCATTCCGCGCTTACGCACATCCTTCAGACACTGTCTGGCCAGCGTTAAATCCGCTTCACCGGCACGTGCCGCAGCTTCAGCATACCACAGTTTCACTTCCGCATAACGAATCAGGCGATGGCGGTGGCCGTTACACATATTCTGACTTGCAGGGAGAGTATAGTCATAAGGAGCATCTATATTGGCCTTGGAAGCCGGATCCCAGTTCACAGAAAAGACACTGAACATCGGATGACATTCCGGAAATACCCAGCCTTCGCCCGACTTTTCATACCAGTCGTGGAGTTCATAGCCATTTCCGTCCTTATTGGGCTTCAGAATCTGCGGATCATAAATGGCATCCTTACGCGGTCCTTCAGGGAATCTCTTCCAGAAACGGATTTCTCCCCATGCATCTCCCCATCCGCCGATTGACTCAAACTGATTGCAGGAGGTAAGCTGTGAATCCTGTACCCAGTCTACATTCGGAGAATAGTTGATACCGAGAATCGTTTCCTTGTTGTAGTTATTGCTCATGGCATACACGTCGTAGTAATTATCATCCATGCGGATGTCATAAGTACCGTTTTGGGCGCCTTCAATCACTTTCTTCGCTTCTTCAGCAGCCTTCGCATAATATGAAGCTCCCTTTTCCAACGGCCATCCAGCCATTGCCATGTACACGGCAGCACGTGTAGACTGCAAAGCAGCCTTCGTGACATACACATTGACTCCGTTCATGAATGCCGGTGCATCCTTGTAACTTTCAGGAAGACTTTCGCATTCCTCTGAAGTCAAGTCGGCTACAATCTGCTCATACACTTTTTCCACAGGACTGGGACTCATGGTAAAGTCATCATTTTCATTATCCAGTGTCAAAGGGATGTCACCGAAAAGACGTACCAGCGTAAAATAAGCATACGCACGCCAGAATTTAGCCTGACCAATGGCCTGTTTCATAGAAGTCTCATCGGTTGGCGTCTTTGAAGCATTCAAAATAATGAAATTGGCAGCCTTGATAATGGCATAATGGTCGGCCCAGCAGTCCTTTACTCCCTTATTCGAGTTTACAGGAGCAAAACGATCTATTTCGGCCGCAGCCTGCTTGTTACTTCCCGGGTTGGTCGTAATGTCATCTCCCTGCCACTGGGGATACTGAGGATTCGTACGAGTTTGCGATGCGTTCACCTTGCTATACAATGAATACACGCTCATGTTCAATTCTTCCTGCGTACTGAAATAGTTTTCAGGTGTCAGTTTGCCCCGAGGGTCCTCCTGAAGCAAGTCTGCACAAGAAACGGTCAGCAATGAGGCCGTCATCATACAGCCTAAAAATATCTTTGTTTTCATGTCACATCTAGTTTTGATTAAAGGTTAAAAGTTCATACGCACACCAAAGGTAAAAGTGCGAGGAGTAGGATAAGCTCCCATGTCAATACCGGCATCTACGTCCACATTGCTGTTAGAGAAAGTAGTTCCCACAGGGTCCATACCCTTATAACCGGTAATGGTAAAGAGATTCTGGCAGCTCAACGTGAAGCGGATGTCAGCAAATTTCGCCACCTTTTTCGGCAGGTTATACGACAAGCTGATGTTTTCCAGTCTTACGTAGCTTGCATCTTCCACCCACTTGGTAGATACGGCCTGATAGTTATTTCCTGTCACCTTTAATCCCGGATACATGGCCGACTGTCCCACCTTATCAAAGTTTTCAGTATAAGCCTCACGCAAGGTAATGAATCGGGAATCTCCCACCATTGAAGCCATAGTAAAGCGTGCCAGATTCAGCCTGTCTACTCCGAATGCTCCGTTAAAGAACAAGTTCAAGTCCCAATTCTTCCAGGTCAGCGTATTGTTCCAGCCAATAGTAAAGTCAGGTGTTGCCTTTCCTATTACCTGGCGGTCGGCTCCGTCAATCGCTCCATTACCGTCCATATCCAGGTAAGTATCCTTACCCGATTCATCCAGTCCGGTCCACACATATCCATAGAAAGAACCGATTGCATATCCCGGTTTGATAATCGTCGCTTCATCTACCATACCCGATGCCGGTTTAGACCCGAAGAAGAAGTCATTCTCACCACCAGCCAGTTTTTCCACACGGTTCTTCAGGTAAGTTCCGTTTAAAGTAGTAGACCATGTAAAATCTTTATTTTGAATCAAATGGGCTGTCAAAGATATATCCACACCCCGGTTACTGATTTCGCCGTCGTTTACCCAATAGCTGGCACCACCTTTATAACTCGGCATCGTCTTTTTCAACAGAGCATCGGTCGTACGCTTGTCAAAATAGTCCACACTCACAGACAAACGGTGATTGAACATGGCAAAATCCAAACCAATATCAAACTGACGGGTCTTCTCCCATGTCAGGTCAGGAGTGGCAATGTCGTTAGCCCAATATCCTACGTAGTCACTGCTGGTACCAAAATTATATTTGGTCTGCGTCATCAATCCCAATGTAGAGTAAGGATCAATGGCCTGATTACCCACAATACCGAAGCTGGCACGGAGTTTTAAATCCTGCACGGCCTTGACATTCTTCATGAACTTTTCATTGCTAATCGTCCAGGCAGCAGCCACTGAAGGGAAGAAACCCCATTTATTTTTTGAGAAGCGTGAAGAACCATCCGCACGGAAAGTTCCGGTCAGCTGATAACGGTCACCGTAGTTGTACATCACACGTCCCACGCCGGAAACCAGTGCCCAGTTCTGTATGCCATTGCTTACGTCACGGCTCTGTGCCATACTGGCATCCCACCATCCGACCGATTCGGTCAAAAGATTTTTCCCGGAAATACCCATCAGACGCTCTTCATACTTGGTTACTTCGTACACGGCTGTAGCAGTGAGCGAATGCTTGTTCCATTTTCCCATGTAAGTAAAATTATTCGAACTCTGCAACATCATGCGATAGGTATCATTATTGCCCATGCTATTGGATGGATTAACACGCTTGGAAGCAAAACTATAAGACTTCGCATCATAATAGTCCACACCATTGGTCGTAGTAAAGGTCAGTCCTTTTGCCAGGTTAAAACGCAGGTCCACATGTCCGGTCAACACATTGGTCATCGTTTCTCCACCATGCAACCGAAGAATACCTACCGGGTTGCTGGCAATGGCATTGATCGGGTCTTTCGCGTAATTATTGCCATCCATCATCTGCATAGTCGGAGAATAATTCATCGCAATCCAGATTGGGTTATCTTTTCCGGTTACAAACGAGCCGCCTTTTCGGATGCTGTGTGAAGCATTGATGTCTGTCGTGACATGCAACCACGGAAGAATCTGCGAAGTCACATTGGCCTTTGCCTGGTAACGTTCATTCTTGGATTCGATAACTACACCCGTCTGGCTCATATAGTTACCAGACAGATAATACTGCGTTTTCTCATTTCCACTGGATAATGACACTTTATAGTTTTGTGTAATACCCGTACGGAAAATCTCATCCTGCCAGTCGATACCCGGATTGGAACCATCCAGATAAGCCGACATTTCGTCCTTGCTTTTCTTTCCGGCATCTACCAGTGCCTGAGCATACTCACGTGTGTTCAACAAGTCATAACGCTTATACACATTAGCCACTCCAAACGAAGCGTCCAAAGTAATCTGTGAAGCTCCCGCTTTACCGGTCTTTGTAGTAACCAATACCACACCGTTGGAACCACGCGAACCGTATATGGCCGTAGATGAAGCATCTTTCAGCACCTGCATAGACTGAATATCTTCCGGGTTGATGCCATCCAGACCGCTTTCACGCACAATTCCATCGACTACATACAACGGATCGTTACTCTTGTTAATAGAACCAGAACCACGCACACGAATCTTTACGCTTCCTCCCGGTACACCACTGTTTTCTACCTGCACACCCGACACACGGCCCTGCAATGCATCAGAAACTTGCGTAATCGGCTGGTCCTTGAAGCTTTTATTATCCAATACGGCCACTGCACCAGCCACATCAGCCTTACGTACGGCACCATAACCGATAACAACCACTTCATCCAGTTTCTCTGCATCTTCCTTCAGCACAACTTTCAACTCATTCTGATTTTTAGCCGAAATTTCCTGTGTTACATAACCAATGTAAGAAAATACCAGTACAGCATCTGGAGAAGATAGATTTAAGGTAAATTTTCCATCAAAATCGGTGATGGTTCCGTTTGTAGTTCCTTTTTCCAGCACATTCACACCTATCAGTGGTTCACCATTTACATCAACCACACTTCCGCAAAACTGTGCACCTGCTGTGAAACAGCCGACTCAGCTACATTGGCAGCCATTAATTCGGCTGTAGAACCAATTGCAACAAACAAACTGAGAGTAATAGGGACAGACTGTAACAGTCTCCTTCCCCAAAGAGACTTTGTCTCTTGACAAGAAAATTGTTTTTTCATGATTTATTTCATGATAAATTAAAGGTTAACCATTAAAGTATAGCATGCCTTAAAAGAGAAGTGATAGCACCAAATACTTCAATGTGTTCAAATAGGTTAGTTAGTCTGCTGCAAAGAAATAGCTTTTTTATGTCTTGCACAAGCGATAAATCATTTTTTATCTCTTCAGTTCGTATGTTTAAAAGCAGCTATATAAAGAAAAATCAGCCAGTTCCCTTTATGAGAGCTGGCTGATTTCCTTTATTTTTGTATATCCGTAAAATCAGTTCTTGAAACTGTGAATCGGAGCAGGAATTCGTCCGCCACGGTTCACAAAAGCTTCACAGCTGAAACGGTTGACCGGCATTACCGGTGCATAGCCCAGCAAACCGCCGAACTCTACCGTATCGCCCACTTCCTTTCCTACTACCGGAATGATTCTCACTGCCGTCGTTTTCTGGTTGACCATACCAATGGCAGATTCATCGGCAATCATTCCTGAAATAGTTGCCGCCGAAGTACTTCCCGGAATGGCAATCATATCCAACCCTACAGAGCATACACACGTCATGGCTTCCAGTTTTTCGATGGTCAAGGCCCCAGCCACGACCGCATCAATCATTCCCTGGTCTTCACTGACCGGAATAAACGCACCACTCAGTCCGCCCACATAAGAAGAAGCCATTACGCCACCCTTCTTCACCTGATCGTTCAGCAGGGCTAAGGCAGCCGTTGTTCCCGGTGCACCCGGATATTCCAATCCGATTTCCTGAAGAATCTCTGCCACACTGTCACCTACTGCCGGAGTTGGAGCCAACGAAAGGTCGATGATACCAAACGGCACATTCAAACGGCGAGAAGCTTCCTGTGCCACCAGCTGCCCCACACGCGTAATCTTGAACGCCGTACGCTTGATGGTTTCACAAAGTACTTCAAAGCTTTTGCCACGAATCTGTTCCAGGGCATATTTCACCACACCCGGACCGCTGACACCCACATTGATAACGGCATCCGGTTCTGAAACACCGTGGAAAGCACCTGCCATAAACGGATTGTCATCCGGAGCATTGCAAAGCACTACTAGTTTGGCACAGCCTAATGAGTCACGTTCTTTCGTCATTTCCGCCGTTTCCTTGATGATTTCACCCATCAGTTTCACTGCGTCCATGTTGATGCCGGTCTTGGTAGAACCTACATTCACAGAACTACAAATACGTTCTGTACAAGCCAAAGCCTTCGGAATGGAACGAATCAGCAACTCATCGCTACGACTCATACCTTTCGATACGATAGCCGAATATCCTCCGATAAAGTTTACACCCAGTTCGCCCGCAGCCTTATCCAGCGTCTTGGCAATCTGCACGTAATCATCCGGAGTCTTGCAAGCCGTTCCTCCCACCAGTGCAATAGGCGTAATCGAGATACGCTTGTTTACGATAGGAATTCCAAATTCCTTGGAAATGTCCTCACCCGTCTGCACCAGATTCTTTGCCAGACCGGTAATCTTATTATATATATTCTGACAAAGCACCTCCAGGTTACTGTCCGCACAATCCAGCAGGTTAATACCCATAGTAATGGTACGTACATCCAGGTTCTCCTGCTCTATCATCTTGTTGGTTTCAAGAACCTCAGTTATATTAATCATACCGTTTCCCGTTTTATTAGATACGATGCATTTTGTCAAAGATTTCTTCACGCTGGCATTTGATCTGTACCCCAATGCCAGAACCGATATTCGCCAGTTCGCTCACTGCCTGTTCAAAAGGCTTTTCCAGCTTGGTCATATCCACAATCATCATCATTGTGAAATACTCCTGCACGATGGTCTGCGAAATATCCAGAATATTCACTTTATTTTCTGCCAGATAAGTACACACCTGAGCAATGATACCTACCGTATCCTTACCCACCACTGTAATAATAGCTTTGTTCACCATTGTTTCTAAAATAAATTGTTGTTTATGCCCCACAAAGGTAGACAATTCTTTCTATGTGTCACCTTTTCAAAAGAATTATTTTCAAGAAAGTTACGTTTTCACAAAAAGAATGACATTTTGCAGGCACTCACCGATTCCTTTACAGACCTTTCGCCTTTGCTTCGTTCCAAATAGCATCCATCTCTTCCAGCGACATATCCATCAAATTCTTTCCTTCCTTAATGGTATGCGCTTCCAGATAATTAAAGCGACGGATAAACTTCTGGTTTGTCCGCTCCAGCGCATTGTCCGGATTGATTTTATACAAGCGGGCCGCATTAATCAGGCTGAACATTACATCACCGAATTCGGCCTCTGCCTTTTCTTTGTCCATCTGACCTACCTCTGCTTCAAACTCGCCTATTTCTTCCTTCACCTTGCTCCATACCTGCTCACGCTCTTCCCAGTCAAACCCTACATTACGGGCCTTGTCCTGAATGCGATACGCTTTAATCAATGAAGGAAGGGCATCGGGCACCCCGCTCAATACAGACTTATTGCCATCTTTTTCCTTCAACTTAATCTGCTCCCAGTTTTCAGACACTTTTTCTGCCGTATCCGCCTTCACTTCGCCAAATACATGCGGATGGCGGAAAATCAGTTTGTCGCACAACTTATCACACACATCCTTGATGTCGAAATCGCCCGTTTCACTGCCAATCTTGGCATAGAATACCACGTGAAGCAATACGTCGCCCAGCTCCTTGCAAATATTTTTCTTGTCGTCCTTCATCAGGGCATCACAGAGTTCATACACTTCTTCAATCGTGTTCGGACGCAAACTTTCATTGGTCTGTTTACGGTCCCACGGACATTTCACCCGTAACTCGTCCAGCACGTCGAGCAGGCGTCCGAACGCTTCCATCTTTTCTTCTCTTGTATGCATGATTTTCTATTTTTCTGTTTTACCCTGCAAAGGTACGACAAAAAAGCAAATCCTATTTCACTTCCACCTGCCAGTTTATTTCCAGCGGGTTGTTTTTCATGCGCCACACCACGGGTAGAGACGGATTGTCCCATATCCACATCTCACCCCCTTCATGACGGTCTACCACATGCAATAACGGACGTCCGGCATTCTTTTCCGATTCATCGGCTACCCGGTCATACACCGTCCGGTTAAACTCCATACTTCCCTTTTCTTTCAACTGCTGCAATGCACTCTGAGGTAACACATACGCTGTTTCCAAAGATGAGAGCGTCAGGTGATTTCCGTCCTCCGGCTGCAGGAAACACAACTGCTTTCCGTTTTTCAAGGCTTCCGGTGTCATGGTGTAACTGCCCGACTGCCAATGCAGGTTGCGTTCAATACCCCAGTTCATCTGTATATTCTCTCCCTGCTGACAGAAAACTACCTGATAACGGCGTGTCTGACCATGCAACTTGAACACAAACTTCAATGTATCCGATACGGCAGTCTGTGCAGACAGCATGCCCGTACTCCACAGACATGCCGTTAAAAATCCAAGTAAATATCTTTTTTTCATACGCATCTTATTTATCCAATCCCAGTTCCTTTCCCCAGCTTCCGGGCTTCTTTCCCATTTTCAAAACCAACTCACCTCCGGCCATTATATCCTTGTGACGCAAAACAGAATATGGATAGTCTTTTCCATTCAATGTCACACCCTGGATATAACAGTTTTTATCCGAAAGTCCTTCGGCCACGACCTTAAACTCTTTTCCTCCTTCCAGATGGAAAGTCGTAGAGGTCAGTAGCGGTGTATGAATCAGGTAATAATCCTGTCCGGCATTCGGATACAAGCCTATCATGTGGAATGCCAGCCAAGAAGACATGGCACCTGAGTCATCATTACCCGGCAAACCTACCGGACCGTCGTTATAGTTCTTTGCAATAATCTCACGGATACGGTCGCTTGAGCGCCAGGGTTTACCCAGCCAGTGATACAGACAAGGTGTCAGGAAAGACGGTTCGTTGTTCACATTGAAGAAACCTTTATCAAAGAAAATGTCCAGTCGTTTTTCAAAATCGGCTGCCCCGCCACATTTCTCTATCAGCCCCGGCACATCGTGCGGAATGCTCAACGAATATTCCCATGAACTGGCTTCATAGAAGAACATGCTCCACCAAGGAGTGTACCATGGTCCTTCGAAGGTAACCGGTGTGTATTTAAACTTCGGCTGCATGCGAGTGGAATGACCGAAAGGAATAGAATCCAACCAGTTTCCTTCCTTGTCGCGCGGCATGATAAAGCCTTTCGCCCCTTCATGTTCGTAGTCACCACGCCACAAGTTTTTCCAGTTTTCCGACTGCTTCAAATAACGCTGATACAGGTCTTCTTTACCCAAGCCTTTAGCCACCAACGCAATGGCATAATCACAATAAGAATATTCTACCGTACGGTTGCCAGCACGGTCAACACCATGAGGTATGTAGCCTAATTCCAGATAAGGAATCAGTCCGCCTCGGCCTTCTGCCTCTTCATTTCCACCGGGAGGCACCGTAGCGTCCTTCAGCATGGCTTCCAATGCTAGTTCATAATCAATTCCTTTTAATCCTTTCACAAAGGCATCGGCAATCACAATTTCCGCATTCGAACCACCCTGTGTACGACCGTTGCTGTTACCGCTACGCGCATCGGGCATATAACCATCACGTTTGTAAATATTTACCAGCGAACGTACAATGTCGGCCTCCCGTTTCGGGTCAATCAAGGTAATCAAAGGAGAAGAGCTACGATATGTATCCCAGATAGCATAAAAATCGTCGTAATAAGGTTCCGGATCACTCCACAGCGGATTCTCGCCCGTACGGTCTACTGGCATCAGCATGGTGTGATACAGTCCGGTATAGAACATGCGTTTCTTTGCAAGCGGAGTCGACGGATTGATTTCTATTTTCTGAAGAAGTTGCTCCCACTGTCCTAACAAATCCTGATGTACCTTTTCAAACGACCAGTGAGGAATTTCAGAATGCGCATTGATTTTTGCCTTCTGCATACTCAGGAAAGAAATACCCACCTTCAACTGCACCACTTTGTCATTCTTCGCAAAACGCAACAAGGCACCTGTCTTTTCTGCAGAGTCATACTGCGACTGTGCCTCCGTAATACGGTTTCCTTTCCAGGTAAGCGACTGCAGAAACGGACGGTCTGTCTCCGCATAGAAATATACCGTATAAGCCTTTCCGTTGTTCCATCCGCCACGAATACGTGTATAACCAGCAACTTCATGGTCGGAAAGCACCTGAATTTCAGAACCGACAAACTGCTGAGCCTCGCGTGCATCCGGCACTGGATTTTCTCCCAAGAAGAAACCTGCATCCACTGCCAGCGATTTCAAAGAATCTTCCGGATACGTAAAACGATAGAAAGAAGCGCGATTGGCAGTAGTGATTTCCGTACGAATGCCGTTCTGCTTGAACTGCGTGTCATAATATCCCAAACGAATGGTTTCATACTCACGATAGTCATAATGGTTGACCCGGTCCATTCCATCTCCAAATGGAGTGACCAGCACATTACCGTACTTGGGACCTCCACCCGTACCACTGACATGTACCTGAGCAAATCCGTCTACCCGCTCCGGCATAGGTAACCATCCACTATTAGGAGAAGGTGTACAGTCAGGCGAAGGCTTTACCATGCCATACGGACACGACGGCCCGATAAACACACGTCCCAGTCCTTCAGAACCGATACGCGGATCGACATATTGCGACAAAGGTGCTACATATTCCCCTTTGCTTTCAGCTACCACACGTGCCCAAAGCTCAGGCTGGTCGATATTCACTAAATCCGGCTGTGCCTGAATGGCTTTTTTGTAAGCCTCCTCATTCCCGTTTTGTATAGCAGCCATTACCAATATGCCATTTTTATGACAATAATTTACAAGCTCCTTGGTAATGTTTTCCGGTTCAATCTCCACATACGAAGGCCGACATACAGCCTGCCATTTTTTAATTCCTTCTATATCCGATGCATTTACCTTTATCTTCATTTCAGGAGCCAGTTTGACAAACTCCGGAACCATTTTTGCATCGGCAAACCAAAAGAAACTATTCTTTTCGAATCCTTTAGCACGCACCAGCTTTACCAAATCAGCAACCGGAGTTCCTTTTTTCACATCAAAAAACACATTGGCCTTTCCCTTCAAAGAATCCAGCATGGTTTCAATACGCGGCACCTTAAGACCCCGGAAAGCAGGGCCGAACCATGAACCTGCATCCAACCGCTCTATTTCAGAAGAGGTAACCAAATGAATTGGCCCATGCCCATCCGTAGTACGGTCGAGGGTTTCATCATGAAGATTATACAACACTCCATCTTTACTTTTACGTACATCCAATTCTATCCATTCGGCTCCATATTTCAATGCAGCCCGCGCAGAAGGCAACGTATTTTCCGGAGCTAAGAAATTTGCTCCACGATGTACAACCACTTCTATATCTTCAGAAGAAGGCCTGCCTTGCGCAGCAGGATTTGCATAACCCATGCCGGCCAAACCAGCCACAAACATAACGGTAAACAGCCTGGGAAATATATTCATGTTCATATAAAATTTATTAGATTGATACTTTTGGAAGCTAATTTACAATTTTTCGTCAATTTTATCTAGTATTTTATAGAATAAAGTTTTTCTACAAGAGAATATATCCGTCATAAAAAAGCCCCGTGCAGCACATCAAAGTTATCTTTTCTGCGACACGGAGCTTATTTTCAGATTAAAAACAATCGCTTGCTTCTGCTTTCAATCGCTTGCTCGATTAATATCCCTCATTCTGTTCCCAGTTCGTATTGGCATTCAATACATCCAGGGCCAACGGGAAAATTCGTTTGGTCAATTCGGCATTATCCGGATTAATATACTTGAATCCCCATGCACGTTCATAATCACCAAAACGAATCAAGTCATTCCTACGCCAATGTTCATCCAAAAACTCACGGCCGCGTTCATCCAATATTTCCTGCAACGAAGGATTGTGATCTATATCCAGCGAACCATCACGATTGGGTGACACATATGTACGAATCTGATTAAACAAACTCATCGGAGTATCGCCTAAAGTAGCCTCACCTCCACGGACAATTGCCTCACATTTTGTCAGAAGAATATCAGCATAGCGGAAAATAGGAATATCATTGTCCTGATTACGTTCATACAGATTATAGTCATTGGCATCCGGATAGAATTTGATAGAACGATACCCTTGTCTTGTTCCGTCGGCTCCCACATCCAAATCACCGTCTTCACGAATCAAGGTGATATGCTTCGTAAACTCTACTTGTTTTCCTTCGTACATATGAGGAGTAGTTGTTTTTTCACCGGTTACCGGATCATATTCAAAAATCAGTGTTTTTTCTTTTGAAGGATCTCCTACCACCACATCATTACGGCAGTCACCCGGCAAACAGAACAATTCTGCAAATTCAGGATTCATTGCAAAATTTCCTCCACAGCTCGGAGTCAGTACCGTAGTATAGAAACCGTTGGCACCACCATATCGCCAAGTACGATAACGGGCATAACACATTCCTTGGCTAAGGCTGGCTTCGTAAGGTACTGCATAAATAAAGTCTTTAATATGTGAACCGTTATTATACATGAACTTTTCCTTATAATCATCGCTCAAATCAAAAAGCTGAGATTTGATGATACGGTCACATGCCGCAATACAATCATCCAACTTTTCATTGGCCGCATTCGGATTCCAGTCTGCGCTAGTCACATCTTGTGTATATACATTCCAGTTGATGTACAGTTTAGCGAGTAAAGCGTCCACCATCCAGCAAGTAGGTGTACCATAAGTCGATTCATTCACTTCGCTGGGACACTTATCACGTACAGCCAGAAGTTCTGTCTCAATCCAGCGGGCAACATCTGCACGAGGAGAACGTTCTATAGAAGCAGAACCTTCGGTCAGTTTATAGTCCACGATAGGAGTGTCTCCAAAATTATCCATCAGCAAGAAAGTATAAAATGCACGGGCAGCACGTACCGGATTCGATGTTTCCGGATTAGTTTCTCCCAAGTCGCGCAACAGCTGATTACAATTGGTAATACCAGCTAAAATATCACTATACACGTTCAGCTGGCTATTGTTTGCCGAAGCCTCCCATGAATGAGTGGAACAGTTGGAATACTGACGTCCGTCCAGCCATCCTCCATTGAAACACACAGCCGAATATTCGTCTGAACTAAGGGAAAGCAATTCATCATAACGACGGGCCAACGGAGTACGAAATGCATAATACGCATTACTAATTCTTGCTTCCAGCGCAATGTCTGAGTCAATCGGATACTCCGTATATTGAGATTTGATGTCTACATCAAGGTCGTTACAACTGATTGTTGCGAGTGCCAGCATGGCACAGGTAAATATATTTTTGGTTTTCATATCAATTTTGTCTCCTTAATTTATATTAGAAGTTCATATTTACACCCACCATAAAGCTTCTGGTTCTAGGATAATTGCTATAGCGCATGTCCATACCCGGTTCCAGTCCGCCCAGGTTCACTTCAGGGTCTATTCCTTTATAACCTGTAAGAGTAAATACATTGTTGCATGTGGCATACACGCGTAAATTATTTACATAGTTACCCAGTTTACCGAAATTGTAAGCCAATGTCAGCGTAGACAGACGGAGATAAGAACCATTTTCCAAATAACGAGTAGAAGGAGCCTGGGCACGCGAGTCGTTAGCATGCTGTTCAGTAGCTACTTCTGACAAAATATTTTTACCGAAGCTGCTGAGTAAAGAAGGATCGCTATAGGTAGCACGAGTGGCATTAAATATCTTATTTCCGGCTACTCCCTGGAAGAAGGCACTCAGTGTCCATTTTTTCCATGTCAAATCATTGTTCCATCCGTAAGTCAGTTTCGGCTGTGCAGAGCCTGCCATACGGCGGTCACCATCATCTGGAGCATCGGTTGTTCCTACCAGATTGCCTTCTTCATCATAGTCATTGAAGATTGACATACCGTTTTCATCGTATCCGGCCCATTCCCACAAATAGAACTGACCGATAGGAGCGCCTTCCATCAATCGCTGTACATGCTGTCCTGAGTAGCTGTTGATGTTAGGATCGGCCATATCAATAAAGTTTACAGTATATTCAGAGTTAGACATTGACTCTACTTTATTTTTGTTGTGTGACAAATTAAGAGTGGTACTCCAGGTAAAGTCTTTTGTCTGTATAGGCACGGCATTAATCGTAATTTCAACTCCTTTGTTGCTGATGTCACCCACATTGGCCCACATTTCACTATAAGGATAGAGCAGCGTAGAAACCCGATAATTATAAATCAAGTCACTGGTGCGCTTGTCATAATATTCTACGGTACCAGAAAGACGGTTATTGAAGAACCCAAAGTCAAGCCCCACATTCAACATCGCTGTCTTTTCCCATTTCAAGTCCGGATTTGCATTACGGGTAGCACCCAGCACACGGTAATTGTCGCCATCGGCACCAGTAAACCAGCCGGTAGAGCCATATACCTGACGTGAATAGAAGGCATCAAAACCCAAAGAGTTACCGCTGACACCGTAACCAACCCGGAACTTCAAATCGTCAAACACATCCTGTTCTTTCATAAAGTCTTCTTCAATGATTCGCCAAGAAGCAGACACAGAGGGGAAAGTACCCCAACGATTATTGACACCAAATGCAGAAGAACCGTCACGACGCAGGGTAGCCTGCAACAGATATTTGCTCTTGTAACTATAGTTAATACGTCCGTAATAAGAAATCATACGCAGCGTAGACAACAGATAACCGCTATTTATATTGCTTATATCGTCCATGGAAACACTGTTTGCCAGTGCCATATTATAATAGGAAAGCGCATCATTGTAGAAATTATAGGCTATCAGTCCAAAACCATTGTTATTATCTGCCTGTTCCCAGGAATATCCCAGCATGACACCTACTTTATGGACATCATTAAACGTATGGTCCCAGTTAATGTAGGTTTCCATCTGCTTCTTGATGTTTTCAGCCGTACTGCGTTCTGCCTGTCCGTTGCGTGACGCATAATCTACAATCTGAGATTTAGAAGAATGGTAGTTGTTGTAAAGGTATTGTTCATTCTGATAAGAAAGATTCAAATTCCAATCCAAACCATCGCAGATATGCAGTGTAGCCTTTGCAACTCCTTGCAACAATTTTTGCGTAGTTTCATAACGGTCTTCATTGATAAGAGAAGCCGGATTGTAATATTGTGAGGTAGTTCTGCCATACCATGTTCCGTCTTCATTCTTCACCGGATTCAAAGGCAAATAGTAATTCATGGCATCTAACACACTACCTCCTTCATTAGCAGTAGGACCAGTCTCATTATTGGTGATACTTCCATTCAAACTGATAGAAATATCCAGACGGTCATCGAATGCCTTTGTCTGAAGGAAAGAACGGGCTGTCAGGCGATCCATACCCGTACCGCGAACCGTACCCTGACGCTCCAGGAAGTTTAAAGAAGCATTATAAGAAGTTTTTTCATTACCTCCGTTAATCGAAATATTGTGATTATGACTGAAACCTGTACGAAGTACTTCACTCTGCCAGTCTGTATTAGCCGGATTATTTACATCATAATATCCAGATAAATCCAGATCATTGGCATCCGCATAAGCCAATACCTCGTCTGCAGTCATCATGTCCAGGGTTTTCATGGTTTTATCCCATGCCACATATCCACTGTAGCTTACATTGGTCTTGCCATTTTTATTCCCTTTCTTGGTTGTCACAATGATTACACCATTAGCTGCTTTTGAACCATAAATAGCTGTTGCAGAAGCATCTCTCAACACATCAATGCTCTCAATATCTTCTGGAGCAACCAGTGAAAGGCTCACTCCCGGCACACCGTCAATGACATAATATGGCTCCATAGCCTCCCCCGAACGAAGTGAAGAAGCACCACGTAATGAAATAGAAGGAGAACCATTAGGGTCGCTGGTATTGGCAATGGTCAGTCCCGGAACCTTTCCTTGAAGCAACTGAGCCGGAGAAGTGTACACTCCCACATTGAGATCTTCTGCCTTAACCGTAGTAATAGAACTGGTCACATCCTTACGGGTCATACTTCCATACCCGATTACCACCACCTCATCCAAGGTTTTAGTATCTTCATTCAATACCACATTCACCACATTTGAAGTCACCTTTATTTCCTGAGTGACAAATCCAATAAAGGAAAACACCAAGGTCTTTCCCTGTGGCATATCAACGGTAAATTTACCGTCTATATCAGTTACGGTTCCGTTTGTGGTTCCTTTTTCAAGCACATTTACCCCAATCAAAGGTTCTCCGGTTTTGTCGGTCACGACACCTGTTACCCGATTTTGGGCAAATGCCAAAGTACTACTCAATAAAAACAACACAAAGAACAAGCTTTGCGTAAATGTTCTTTTACTCTCTGATTGTACATTAAGCATAATACAAATTTTTAGTTAGAAATAAACTTTTTTTTCAGCGGCAAAAGTATCCTGACGATGTTACAAGAATATTTCCAGACTATTAAATCTGTATTTAAACAATTGACAAACAAACAGTTATACACACATACTAGAATACCTCACCACTTTTCAATGGTAAGGGCACAACAAAGATATTCAGGCTCACTTTTGCCTGAAATCCTGATGCAAAACTAGTGGATAAACCACTAAAGAAGGAGGAAAATAGTATAATATAGGAGGGAAATAGTACATCCAGAAGCTAATCTTCTGTGATTGTATCTTTTTTCAGGTCAATCACAAAATTCTGACAAGGCTCTCCATTCAGAAAAGCAAGGAAAAGCGTACCCAGACCTTTCACCATCTCCACTTCGGCCGAACGGAACGTAGAAATACGCGCACGGTCAAACAGATAACGATAAACCGCCAAACGAGTCCTCGGAATATCTTCCAAAGCCAGACGTTCTGCATAACGCAGACGATATAAATCCAGAACCAAACCTTTCATACACCAGTCAGTCCAGTCAGCATCATCCGACCTATCTTCTCCCGACACGGCTTCCAGCATCCGGGCACCGGTAAAATCCAGGCAGGCCCGCCAGGATTCCGGAAGGTCACGCGGAATAAATCGCAGACGCACCAAATCACGAAACTGATAATCGCAGAATTCTCCATACGTACGGGCAGAAAGAATTTCTTTATTCCATACAGGTGAATGTCCTTTCAGACTATCCGACTGGTATTCTGTCCGATACAAAGGAAACAGACTATCGAATCCTGGCACCGTGTCCAATGCTACCGTTTCCACCCGAAACACCTCATCGCTTTCAATGGTCAGAATCTTATAGGCCGGTACATAGGTCGCAATTGAAGGGACCTGTATATTATATAGATGTTTCCCGTCTTTTCCTTCCCAGATACCAGTATCATTCACGTGCATGTGTCCGGCAAAATGCAGACGCAGTCCGGCTTGCAGAAAAGCCTCACTCACTTCGGCTTCCGGCACACGGTGCAGATCGAACCGGCGGTCGCCCCATATCCGACGTACAGACTCCGACACTCCGTCATTGAAATCGACCAACGGATAATGTGAAAATGCCACCAGTGTCTTATGGCGCTTCTGTGCTTCCTCCACTACCTTTCGCACCCAAGGCAACAAAAACGGTTTGTGTTTCAGCACAAGGTTGTATCCGGCACTGGAACCTTGATAGCTCCACTTTCCATCCTTCATTTCTTTTGGAAGATAAACTCCCCCGTCAATGGACAGCAGCCAGAATCCGTCTACCGGTTCTACCAGGTAACTGGCATCCGTAGCCGTCAGCGAATCGCACAGTGTGTAGGTCCGCTTGCCCAATACACTTTCACGGCAAGCATCCTCGTAAGAATACTTGTCATACGTATAAGAAGTAAAAGGACTTTCCCAATAACAGTCGTCCTTCCGAGGGAAAAAGCCAAAATCGGCATAGCATTCCATCTGCGACACATATCCGGCACACGAATCCTCACGCGTCACACGGCTTCCGTCTGCTGCCAGAAAATGCGCATTCTTTTGCATCAGCCCCAAAGGAAGAGCCGGATCATGATTACCTGTAGTCACAAAAAAACGCATACCTTTTCTTTGCGTGTACGAATACAATATATTCTTTATTTTTTGTTGATTGAAGAACTGCCCGTTATCGGTTAAATCGCCCGGCAACACAACCCAGCGAATATTCCTGCGAGCCACGTCATCAAGAGCCGCCAGAAGCGCATAATAATTTTCATTAAACAAACGGGTGGACTGTACCTGTACCTCCATGGAACGCACTCGTTCGGCATGACCGTCCACATCTTGAATATGTGCATCCGATATAAATGCAATCTGTGTCTGTGCATTTCCCAACAGCATAATTCCCCACAAACATGCCACCAAGCACAGCTTTATCATTTTACTCATAAATACGTACTTAAGAATCTCTTACAAAGATAGTGATTTTATCAGAAAGGAGACTCTCCATTTCTTCCATTTAAAACAGCATCCTATTCTTGACATACCTTTGAAATATTTTCTTAACCACAAAGAATCTTTTACGTTTCTTACAGCAAAGCCTTATGTTTTCCCGACGGAAAACGTATAGCTCCACCCGGAAAAACATAAGGCTTTCATAAGGGAGACATAAAACACCCTGCTTCATTTCTCCCTACATACAAAGGGGATTATCAATCAATGATTCGGACACTGATGTTCTCCACCCTCGTGATGATGATCGCAACCTACACCAGAATCCTGTATCTTTCCAGCCAGATAGGCCTCAGCCACTTCCATCACTGAGCCATGGCATCCTCTGATTACCTCTATACCACAAGCTGAAAGTTTGGCCAGCGCACCGGCTCCCATATTGCCGGCCAACATCACGGTCACCCCGTCAGCCTGTAATTTAGAAGCAATATCCGACTTACATCCACAACCCTGCGGAGAAGGGAGCACTTGCGTACGAGCTATACGGTTCTCTTCGTCTACCGTAAAAATGGTGTAAAACTCACAATGACCGAAATGGTCGTCTATCAGACCGTTTCTTGTAGGTAAAGCTATCTTTTTCATACGCGCTTAATTTGATAATTTATTGGTGCAAAGGTAAAGAAAAAATGCCTGTACTTACACTATCGGGCCAGAACAAATGAAGTTTTCGGGCAAAGCCCCCTAAAATCCAAGTAGTTTTATTATTTTTGCAGCCGATTATACGATAAACATAAATAATAAAGATATTATAACCATGGAATTAGCAAGTAAGTACAATCCCGCTGACGTGGAGGGAAAATGGTATCAGTATTGGCTGGACCACAAACTTTTCAGTTCTAAACCCGACGGACGTGAACCTTACACCGTCGTCATTCCTCCCCCTAACGTGACGGGAGTGCTCCACATGGGACACATGCTGAACAATACCATCCAGGATATTCTTGTAAGACGTGCCCGCATGATGGGAAAGAATGCGTGCTGGGTACCGGGTACAGACCATGCATCCATCGCTACTGAAGCAAAGGTGGTAAATCGTCTGGCTCAACAAGGCATCAAGAAAACAGACCTTACACGTGAAGAGTTCTTGAAACATGCATGGGCATGGACAGAAGAACACGGAGGCATCATTCTGAAGCAGCTCCGCAAACTGGGCGCATCATGCGACTGGGATCGCACGGCTTTCACCATGGACGAAACCCGTAGCAAGAGCGTAATCAAGGTATTCGTGGACCTTTATAACAAGGGACTGATTTACCGTGGCGTACGTATGGTAAACTGGGACCCGAAAGCACTGACTGCCTTGTCTGACGAAGAAGTAATCTACAAAGAAGAGCATAGCAAACTGTATTACCTGCGTTATTACGTAGCTGATGACGACATGAGCGGTGAAACAGGAGCTGAAGGTGAAATCGTACACCGCGACGCACAGGGCCGCCGTTATGCCGTAGTAGCTACTACGCGTCCGGAAACCATCATGGGTGATACGGCGATGTGTATCAACCCGGCAGACCCGAAGAACCAGTGGCTGAAAGGTAAGAAAGTTATCGTTCCGCTGGTAGGACGTGTAATTCCGGTTATTGAAGACAGCTATGTAGACATTGAATTCGGTACAGGTTGTTTGAAAGTTACTCCGGCACACGACGTGAACGACTACATGCTGGGAGAAAAATACAACCTTCCTTCTATTGATATTTTCAATGACAACGGTACACTGAGTGAAGCTGCCGGATTGTATGTAGGTATGGATCGCTTCGACGTACGTGCGCAGATTGAAAAAGACCTAGATACAGCAGGATTGCTGGAAAAGGTAGAAGCTTATACGAATAAGGTAGGTTTCTCTGAACGTACCAACGTAGCCATCGAACCGAAACTGTCTATGCAGTGGTTCCTCAAGATGCAGCATTTCGCTGATATGGCATTGCCGCCGGTAATGAACGACGAGTTGAAGTTCTACCCTGCCAAATATAAGAATACATACCGCAACTGGCTGGAAAACATTAAAGACTGGTGTATCAGCCGTCAGCTGTGGTGGGGACACCGTATTCCGGCTTACTACTTGCCGAAAGGTGGCTTCGTTGTAGCTGAGACTCCGGAACAGGCATTGGAACTGGCTAAGGAAAAAACCGGAGATGCAAACCTGAAGATGGAAGACTTGCGTCAGGAAGATGACTGCCTCGACACCTGGTTCTCTTCATGGTTGTGGCCGATTTCATTGTTCGACGGTATCAATAACCCGGGCAACGAAGAAATCAAGTACTACTACCCGACTGCCGACCTGGTAACCGGACCGGACATCATTTTCTTCTGGGTAGCACGTATGATTATGGCTGGCTACGAATACATGGGCGACATGCCGTTCCGCAACGTATACTTCACCGGTATCGTACGCGACAAGATTGGCCGTAAGATGTCAAAATCACTCGGTAACTCACCCGACCCGCTGGAACTGATTGAACAGTTCGGTGCCGACGGAGTGCGTATGGGAATGATGCTGGCTGCTCCTGCCGGAAACGATATTCTCTTCGATGAAGCACTTTGCGAACAAGGACGTAACTTCAACAACAAGATATGGAATGCCTTCCGTCTGGTAAAAGGCTGGCAGGTAGCCGACATCGAACAGCCGGAATATGCCAAACTGGCCACTGAATGGTTTGACTCTATGCTGGCCAAGACCGCAGAAGAAGTAAACGACCTCTTCGGTAAATACCGTCTGAGCGAAGCGTTGATGGCTGTATATAAGTTGTTCTGGGACGAATTCTCAAGCTGGTATCTAGAAATGGTGAAACCTGCATACGGACAGCCTATCGACAAGGTAACCTACGAAAAGACATTAGCATTCTTTGAAACCTTGCTGAAACTGCTCCATCCGTTCATGCCGTTCATCACAGAAGAGTTGTGGCAACACATTTACGACCGTCAGCCGGGCGAAAGCATCATGACCCAGACGCTCATAAAAGACATGCCTTACAACGAAGCACTGATTGCACAGTTTGAAGCTGTGAAAGAAGTAATCAGTGGTATCCGTACCATCCGCCTGCAGAAGAACATCGCACAGAAAGAAGCGTTGGCACTTGAAGTAACTGGAGAAAATCCGGTAGCCGGCTTTGGTTCTGTAATTGCCAAACTCTGCAACTTGTCAGAAATCAAGCAGGTAGAAACCAAGTCAGAAGGAGCTGCTGCCTTCATGGTGGGTACTACAGAATATGCCGTACCATTGGGTAACCTGATTAACGTAGAAGAAGAACTGAAGAAACTGGAAGCTGACCTGAAATATCAGGAAGGATTCTTGCAAAGCGTAATGAAAAAGCTGAGCAACGAAAAGTTTGTCAGCAAGGCTCCGGCCAATGTCATTGAAATGGAACGCAAGAAACAGGCTGATGCAGAAACGAAGATTGCAGCATTGAAAGAAAGCATTGCCGCATTGAAGCGTTAAGCTGCTTGTTTCCCTAAAAATAAAACCCTTCCTAAATAGCTGACAGTTATTTAGGAAGGGTTATCTTTTAATAAATCAGAACAATACAAGACCTACAGACAGGGCGCTGAACTCAGGACCGTACGCCGTATCAAGTATCTTACAAGGACTATATTTTACGTAAAATCCAATCGTCTTATAACCTATAGATGCCTGAATATCTATTGTCACCGGAGTTTGATGGATGTTGCTATCGGTCAGCTTAAATTCCTGTCCATCCTGTTTATACCTCGTTTTCAGACTGGCATGTGTATTGAAATTGACAATTGCTCCCAGACTGAAGTTGAAATTATTCTTTGTTTCATGAGTAAGCATGACAGGAACAGCCCAACTGAAAACTTTGATACGTGAAAACTGAATGTCGGCTCCTTCTGGATAACTACCGATGTACATATCACTACCCGCATCTTTTATAAAACGCTGCTTGCCAGTCATCCGGTAATTGCGCCAGCTGCATGCCACTCCGATAGAAAGAGAAGTTTCCGTAGCCCACGGATAACACTGCCATCCGAGAGTAGGAGTAGTAACCTCCCATGATGACCCCATGCTGACATCCATATTTTCAGGAGCTCCCTGCACGCAGGAAAGTCCTATCTTGAAATCTTTCAGCACAAACTCATTACGCTTATGCCTTTTTTCCGACGTGCGTTTTCTAAAGGGAATATTAAAATCCCAGTTGCCGCTGCGCTCCTTTGTTACCGAAACATCCGAAGGAGATATTTCCACCTCACGAGCATAACGGAAACCCGGATTATCTTTCTTTCCACTGATTTCCACAAGGAAGCGATTTCCAGACTCAGTGATTGTCACCCGTTCGGGATTCTCCACACTCATGACATTTTCCACCTTCAGTGAATCTCTACTTTCGGCATATCCGCCAGTTGCAGTCAGCAGAGTGACTGCAAGCAAAATCATTTTCTTCATATCTTATCGTATCTTGTTTGTTTGCATTCATTTGAACATCTGTTTCAGTTCTTCCAGAGTAACTTCTCCTTCCATGTATACCACCGTCACTTCAGCCTTCTTTTTGCTGCCAGGCGCGACCAAAGTATTCCGATAGAATAAATACCTGTAATTGTCATCCCGTGGCGGAAAACAGTAAAAACCGTAATATAATTTCTTACCCACTCTGCCCTCCTCCTTATCAACTGCCGCTAGAGCATCCCGACTGACAAACTCCTCTATTTCTTCCGACACAGCCGGAGCATCAGTGACTGTCAAGCTGCGAAACAAGGTCAGATGATACTTTTTCAATTCTTTCCCTTTGATAAGCACCTCTACGGCACGTTTGTCATGCTTAAAGCGACTTTCAAACAAGGCGTCTACATGCATACCTTTCTGTGCATACCCAGACAACACAGACAGCATGATTATCCATAATATAACCCATCGTTTCATATCATCTTGTCATTAATTATCCATTGATATAGTATCATTTTCTTCCAACGTCTGAAACAAATCCGACAACTGCATTTCGACAGTTTCCTCCGGTGAATAGTGACGAACCTTTTCCACAGACTTCAAAGCCTCGGAAAATACAATTTCCTTGTCGGTACAACGTTCCCCGTTAATATAAGCCACACACACATTGGTTCTTTCCGTCAGCTGCCAAGTTGTAATCAGAACAATGATTCCCATAGCCGCAGCTGCTACATAATGCCACATTCGTACACTGCGTGTATGCGGTCGATTGTATATGGAACGTCTTGTAACAAAATATCCCATCACAGCACGAAGTTCATCGAACTCCTTGCCTTGTGCAGCAGGAGTAGCTAAAAAACGTGCCAGTGCTTCTTCTTCAGCCTCACTCGTTTCAGCCTCAAAGTAGCGGTTTGCCAGCTCTTTCCACTGTTGAAAAGTTCGTTCGTTGTTTTTCATCGCTCCATTTGTTTTAAGTAACATTCTCTAATTTCTTTTCTCGCTCTCGATAGTTGCATACGTACTGCTGCCTCCTGCATACCCAATATATCGGCTATTTCATTATATTTCTTTCCTTCATATTCTTTCATGTGCAGAATCTGCTTCTGAAGTGGCGTCAATCTAGATTCAATAATACGCTCAACCATACGGAACTGCTCTTCCTTTTCCAACACCTCGGCTGCTGAATCGGAAATAGATTCATCTCGATTTTCGTCCAGCTCCACCGTAAGCAAATGATTCTTTTTACGCAAAGTATCGATGCACAGATTCTTTACCGTAACAACTGTAAGCGCCTCTGCCTCTTCGCGCGAGTCGATTCGGTCTGCATGCTTCCACAGACGGAAGAAAGCCTCCTGCAACGCATCGTCGGCATCCTCTCTGCTAGGAAGGAAGCGCATTGCCAACTGGAGAAAACTTTTTCTCAAATCGGTGAAAGTTGATATCAATGTTTCTTTACTCATGCTTATTAGAATCGTCGTAGAAGTCGTTTCTCAAAAAGGTAAACGTAAAACTATATCTTTTGTAACAAAAAAAGACACAAAAATCTTATCTTTTATTCTCAGGACAAATAAAAGATAAGACAAAATGAGTACACAATCATCTACAACAGAATCTGGTCAAACAATTGATTACCCCCAAAAGTCCACCATATTTCCGAACTGACATATTCTCCTTTGAGGAATATAAATGAAATTCTGTCAGCTAAAACTGACAAATGAAGCAGACGATTTGTCAGTCTTTGCCAGAGCAATTGATTTACATCAACAAAACAACAGAAAAATAAAATTATATGCTATAAAACATGTTTTTCAAAAAAAAGGCATTACCTTTGCAGTGTAATAAAACGAACGAAGGAACCTGAAAAGGTTCTGGAGGAAAGGATAAAAAGATTAAGGATAACAACAATAGGTAACAAAGATTTGAAAGGTCCTCTGCGAAGAGCACCTTGAAGAACAATAACTAAACTAGAGATTAAGATACAATAGGTACTAACAAAAAGCAAATGAAAGGATAACAGTTATGAAAAAGGTAACAAAGATTTTCAAGAAGATTGCAAATGCAGATCCTATGATCTGGGGGTACGTCATGTTGAGTGAAAACGCTCACACGAAGTAACCCGCTGCCGATGACCGGCGGATTTATTATGATTAGAAAACAAAACAATTGACAATAGAAAGTCCGGAAATCTATTTTCTGACCATGTGCAGAAGGTAAGATTTCCGGACTTTTTTATTTTCTTGACGATATAATCTCTATCGAATCGGTTGCAACTTGATAATCTCCCCTAATTCAGGAATTATGACCGGCATACCGCGCTTCTTGGCTTCTGCCGCAAACACATGAGGAGGATCGAACAAAGGTTCATCCGAAAGGTCAAAAGTGCCATAGTGCATTGGAATTGTAACCTTTGCATGCAAATCTGCCGAAGCAGTCAATGCATCGTATGGAGATATATGATTCGGCTTCATAAACCAGCGAGGTTTGTAAGCTCCAATTCCTACCATGCAATAATCTATATGAGAAAAAAATCCTGCAATTTCTTCAAAATGCCGGGCATATCCGGTATCTCCACTATTATAGATGGTAATACCATCTCCCTGAATCATAAATGAGCCCCACAAGCGCTCTCCTCCATCGCTTACACCACGTTTGCTCCAATGCTGGGCAGGTAAAAAGGTCAAGCGGAAATCGCCATCGACATACTGTTCATACCATGCAGCTTCTATCACTTCCAGATTAGGGAACCAGCTTTTTATCAAAGCCCCCGTATTCAAGCCACAAAAGAGCTTAAGTTGAGGATTATCTGCTACCAGACGTGCTACACTCGGTTTATCCAGATGGTCAAAATGATCATGACTAATAAGCAGATAGTCTATCTGACGAAAAATAGACGGATCGGCAGGGAATTGACTTCGGCGTTTGACAAACGGAATACTTCCATATACAGGATCAATCATCAAACGCTTTCCACCCAATTGAAGAAAAAAAGAGTTATGCCCCAACCAAATCAATGAATTACCCACCACTTTCTCCAGAGAGGTGAGATAATGCACTTTAGGATTCCATTTGATTGTACGCTTTTCTTTCCGCTGGGGATTAGGAGAGAACCGCCATTTCAGGACACTTCCCATCCCCGGTTTCCAACGGTGCTGACGGTTAAAAAATTTGCCATTCACAGTCGGATTCCCTCTCCAATGAGGGTGTATGCTTCGCAACCCCTCATTGCGGCGGAATGTGATTCGCTCTCCCATTCTAGCGGAATTTAACGTTCCAACAAGTCCTTCAAAAAGGCATCCAATTCTTCATCCAACCCTTTTAGCAGCTCATCATTCAGCAACAAGGTCTCATCTTCGTCCACAAGAAGCAGTTCGGCTACCGTTTCTTTGTCTTCATCTACCAGCACAAAAGAGTAAGGCTTCATCAGACAAAGCTTCTCCAGTTTTCCGCTCTCTTTCAGCGCCTCAACCTCTGCACGAAGAATCGGTTCTACTACAGTATAGAAATCATCACTCTCATATTCTACCCACTCATTGATAATCGTACGCGACAATTCCTGATCGTCATCGTCGAAAATAATCAGCTCACCACTTTCTGAGTTTGGTTGCAAATGAATATCTGTAACGACCGTTTCATCTCCTTCTGATGCATACCGGCAAAGGGCTGTTTTCAGAGCCGAGACTATTGAAGCACGTGATTGTTCACTCATTTTCATAGGCTATATTCTTTTTATGTACTCAAATGTACAAAAAAAATGAATCGGACAAGATATTATTAATTGATTTTGTTTCCAAAACGAGCCATTTGAAGGTTCAGCAACTGAAAATCTTTGGCGCGTTCCTGCAATACTGTAGAATAAAAGAATGCAGCACGTTCTTCTTCCGAACCTTTAGATGCACAACTTTTTGCTTTTTCAATCCAAGAAACAGCCTCATCCATCAACCCCTGTACCTCACAGGCTAAAGCCATATTGAAAGCAGCGCGTGACTTCAATTTTCCCTTTTTCAATGAGTCGTATAAATTCTTCCACAAACGGCCTGCTTCCTGCCAGTCTCCTTCTCGTAGTGAAACTGCTGCATCACGCATGTCGGGATTTCCTCCATCAAAATAAATTCGTTCTACATTCTTCCAATGAGGAACTAACTGATTAACAAGCGTAACACCGGTATGTTGAGAAGCTTCTTTCACTACATCATGGTCAGATAACATAGGAGTTAAATCCCATAACATACTATCCACCTTACTGATAGTTACCACAGGCATTACCCTAGAAGGAATGTATGCACGCACTACCGGACGGATTTTCAAATCAAAAGCAGCAAAAGGGGAGATTAAACCCGGATAGTAGATTTCTTTCTTTCCGGTCAACAATTGAATTCTGTCCACTGAAAGAATCATATCGACCCCAAGTACTTGAGTTAAACTGTCTACTACCGGTTGAGGGAGAATTTCTCCTCCTGTCAATTCCTGCGTAATTGCTGAATCTGAAATAACGACCTGATAGAAATAACGACTATCAGCCAGTCCTCCAGCCAAACTTTCCGACAAAACCTTCCCATCTCCTTCCAATCGGCCCAATGTCAATAAATCCTTTTTAGGGAAAGGTATAGCAGGAGCATGGTTCACTACTGCCACCGTACGAACCTGCTCAGGAAAAGTAACCTCTGCGGGATATAACTGATCAAACGTAAAAGGCTGAAGTCCTCCACAAGAAACCAGCATAGTAGCTGCTAAAAGGATTCCGGCCATAATGTATTTCTTCATAATTCACTACTTTTTTGTTCGCAAACAAAAATAATAAATAAAAAAGACACGGATTCCATCGTTTTCACAGATTATTCTAAATTAAGAAATAAAAATCTGCAAACGGTGAAAACCGTGTCTTAAATATCTCAATCAAATGCTTAATCAGGCATTCTTACCGTGACAGTTTTTATATTTTAATCCGCTGCCACAAGGACATGGGTCATTGCGACCGACTGTCTTTTCTGAGCGATAAGGCTCTTGCTTCTGTTCACGAGTATCACGACCTGCTGCTTCACGCTGGTCTGGGTCAGTCAAATCCTGCTTTTCTTCACGATACTGCTGGCGGGGAGCCTGAGGTTCAGGAGCGGCTTCACGCACTTGTTCCGGCTCCTGCACCGGTATCTGACCACGCATCAATACAGAAATAGTGTTGTTGTTAATCTTGTTGACCATGTTATCAAACAGATTCACAGATTCCAGTTTGAAAATCAAAAGCGGATCTTTCTGCTCATAACTTGCGTTCTGTACAGAATGCTTCAGTTCATCCAGTTCACGCAAGTTTTCTTTCCATGCATCGTCAATTGTATGCAACAAGATGGCTTTTTCGAACGACTTCACAATTTCTTTTGACTCACTTTCGTATGCAGCTTTCAAGTTTACTGAAATGTTGTACATACGCTTACCATCAGTAATAGGTATCATGATATTTTCATACATGTGTCCCTGAGCCTCATATACCTGTTTGATAACCGGATTAGCAATCTGAGCCATACGTTCAGTCTTACGTTTGAACAATGCCATAGCTTCCTGGAAAGTCTGTTCTGCCAGATCGTCTTTCTTCTTGGAACGGAAATCTTCTTCAGTAAACGGAGCTTCCATAGCCAAAACCTGAAGAATTTCCATCTTGGCATCATCATAAGTCGGCTGCTGTACGGCATTGTAGCAACGTTCCCAAATCATATCTACAATATCCATTCCGATACGTTCTCCCATAAGCGCATGACGACGTTTGGTGTAAACCACTGTACGCTGCTTGTTCATCACGTCATCATATTCCAACAGACGTTTACGGATACCAAAGTTGTTTTCTTCCACCTTCTTCTGTGCACGTTCAATGGAGTTAGAAATCATCTTGTGTTCAATCATTTCTCCTTCCTTGAATCCTAACTTATCCATCACAGTAGCAATACGGTCGGATGAGAACAGACGCATCAAATCGTCTTCCAAAGAAACAAAGAATACAGAAGAACCCGGGTCACCCTGACGTCCGGCACGACCACGCAACTGGCGGTCTACACGACGTGATTCGTGACGTTCTGTACCAATAATAGCCAGACCACCGGCAGCTTTCACTTCTGCACTCAGCTTAATATCGGTACCACGACCGGCCATGTTCGTAGCAATAGTTACCGTAGAACTCTGACCTGCCTTCGCTACAATTTCAGCCTCCTTCTGGTGTAACTTCGCATTCAATACATTATGCTCAATCTTACGCAGGGTAAGCATCTTGCTCAACATTTCAGAAATTTCTACTGAAGTAGTACCTACCAGCACCGGACGACCAGCCTGTACCATCTTCTCAATTTCTTCGATTACGGCTTTATATTTCTCACGTTTCGTTTTATAAACGCGGTCGTTCATATCAATACGGGCAATCGGACGGTTTGTAGGTATCACCACTACATCCAGCTTATAGATATCCCAGAACTCTCCTGCTTCTGTTTCTGCAGTACCGGTCATACCTGACAATTTATGGTACATACGGAAGTAGTTCTGCAAAGTGATCGTTGCAAAGGTCTGTGTAGCAGCTTCTACCTTCACGCCTTCCTTGGCTTCTACAGCCTGATGCAGACCATCGCTCCAACGACGGCCATCCATGATACGCCCTGTCTGTTCGTCGACAATCTTTACCTGACCATCCATTACCACATAGTCCGTATCTTTTTCGAACATGGTATATGCCTTCAACAGCTGGTTGATAGTATGTACACGCTCTGCTTTAATGGCGTAATTGGTCATCAGCTCATCTTTCTTAGCCAGACGTTCTTCATCAGAGAGCCCTTTCTGATTTTCAAGTTCAGACAGCTGAGCTGCAATATCAGGAAGTACGAACAAGGTAGGATCCTGTGAGTTACCAGTAATCAGATCTACACCTTTATCAGTCAAATCTACACTCTTCAGTTTTTCATCGATCACAAAATACAAAGGTTCTACCGCTTCCGGCATACGCTTGTTATTCTGTTCCATGTAGATTTCTTCTGTCTTCAGCATACCAGCCTTGATACCCGGTTCACTCAGGAACTTAATCAACGGTTTGTTTTTAGGCAATGCCTTGTGGCTACGGAAAAGAGCAAGGAAACCAGCTTCCTGATCTTCCTTCTTATCTGAAGCAATCAAACGCTTGGCATCGGCCAAATACTGGGTAGCCAGTTTACGCTGCGCCTCTACCAGACGTTCTACCAACGGACGAAGCACTTCAAATAATTGCTGGTCACCTTTAGGCACCGGACCTGAAATAATCAACGGCGTACGTGCATCATCAATTAAAACAGAGTCCACCTCATCGACAATGGCATAATTATGCTTGCGCTGTACCAAATCCTTCGGAGAAACGGCCATATTATCACGCAAATAATCGAAACCGAATTCATTGTTGGTACCAAAAGTAATATCTGCCATATAGGCACGACGACGAGCTTCAGAGTTAGGCTGATGCTTGTCAATACAATCTACACTCAGTCCATGGAACATATAGAGCGGGCCCATCCACTCAGAGTCACGCTTTGCCAAATAATCGTTGACAGTTACCACGTGTACTCCATTACCAGTCAAGGCATTCAGGAACACCGGAAGCGTTGCTACCAAGGTTTTACCTTCACCGGTTGCCATTTCCGCAATCTTACCCTGATGTAATACCACACCACCAAACAACTGTACATCGTAATGTACCATGTTCCAGGTCATTTCGTTTCCACCCGCTTTCCAATGGTTTTTCCAAATAGCTTTGTCACCTTCAATGCGAACAAAGTCGCGTCCCTGTGCAGCAAGTTCACGATCAAAATCGCTAGCTGTTACTTCCAGTTCTTCATTTTCTGATAAACGGCGAGCTGTATCTTTTACAATAGAAAAAGCAGTCGGCAACACTTCACTAAGTGCTTTCTCGTATTTTTCCAGGACTTCTTTCTCCAACTTATCAATCTGAGAGAAAATAGCCTCACGTTTTTCAAGGTCAGTAGATTCAATTGTTGCTTTCAGTTCTTCAATCTTTTTATTCTCCTCTGCGGCTGAATCCTTGATAAACTTCTTCAATTCTTCTGTTTTCGCACGTAGTTCATCGTTCGTCAACTTGGAAATTTCCGGATAAACGGCTTTTACCTTTTCTACCCACGGCTGAATTTCCTTCATGTCACGAGTCGCCTTGTTTCCGAACAGCTTGCTTATAAATTCATTAAATCCCATTGTATATTTCTTTTTATTATTTACTAATTAATTATTTTTTAATCCTACCGCTACAAAGATAGGTAAATTACGAATTATTCGCATAATATTTATTTACGAATATTAATCATTGGAGCATCTGAGCAAGCATTTGGCGCCCGTATGCGCATAAAATGAGCTAAAGTAGGTACAATTGAAGTAATTTTCACCGGAGAATAAAGCTTTTCAGGCTTTACATCAAATCCCAAAAACACAAGAGGAGCCGCAGTATATGCTTCACGAACGACCTCTATTTTCTGAGAATATTCGTTGACTACGGACCATCCAGGCATTACTTCTACATAAATATCACCCGAGCAATTTGGATTATATGTATTTCGAATTTTTCCAATCTTCGGAGTCCATGCCCCCAAAAGTAAACGCTGTGCTGAATAAGCATTCTGTACCCCACTCATTTGCACCACAAACTCCGAAGAACGGGTCATAACTTCCACCAAATTCAGTTTACGTTCTTCTATCAATTTATGATTCAAATAAATCTGTCGGTCATAATAGGTTTCCACATATTGACCTTGCCCATAAAGAGCCATTAAATACATGTTCAGCAAAGCTGCACAGCGCTTAATATGAAATTCTCCACCAGGAATCCTGTATTTAACCGGATCCACAGGTTCCGGATCGGTATAACCCGTAGAAGTGATGAAGAATAAGGTATTACGAAGCCCTATTTTACGGTCTATCAAATCCAACAAATCTCCAATACTATTATCCAGACGGACATACATATCTTGTATCTCCATCGCATATTCCGTATTGGGTTTGTGATCATAATTCCCTGCGTAATAAGACAAGGTCAACAAATCCGGAGCTGCATCCTGACCAATTTGTGTATTGCTTAAACATGCATTCACCAAACGATTTACCTCGTCATTTATATATGGACTTGTTTTAAACTTCTTATATTTATCCAAACGCTCATCAGAGAAATTATGCTTAAAGCTAAGCTGCTTGGTTTCAGTAGTGATATACTGATAAGAAGTTACCGGCAAATAAGGGAGCCATTCCAAGTTGTTGATACGAAAATCAAGCCCCTCCTTGTCATTATAATTGCTCACCCACAACGGGCAATCACCATAGTAAGTCGTGCCGGCCCATTTCCCTGTTTCATCATTCAACCAAAAAGCGCCATTTGCTGCATGCCCGGCAGCTAAAACAGCCATCTCACGAGTCGGTGCAATTGAATAGACTTCAGCCCGTCCCTGAGTAGCGACCTTCAATTCATCCGACAAAGTAGAGCAACGTAACAACTTAGCTGAAGAGTTTTCAGAGGTGTATACTCCCATAAAATCCTGATCGTCTACAGATTTTATAATCCGTAAAGACCCGCGGTCCATCCACCGGTTAGAAGGTATACCATTATAATAAGGTGTAGTGCCTGTATAAATCGAAGCCGTCGCCGACGAACGGTCTACATTAATAAAATCATATTCCGCATTGGTATATATACGCCCTTCTTTTAAAAGGCGTTTAAACCCTCTTTCCCCATACAATGCAGAAAAAGCTTCTATGTAATCTGCCCTCAACTGATCAATCGTCAACCCCACCACCAATCTTGGGACCGGAGAAGGAGCTTGCGCCTGAATTCCAGAGATGACAAATACAGTCAATAAAGATGTCAGTATACGTTCTTTCATTACTTTTTATTCAATACTAATACATGGCTTGCAGCATTTACCAGCAAACCGAGTGCCAAAGGTAATACTGTTAAATTAAAATCTTGCGGTAAAAACGGGAATAGCACCATAAAAAGTGTTAAATACACCAGATTGCAAGTATGATACAGGTCTTTTTTATGTTTTAACTCACGATAAATCATAAAAGGCAGATAAAACAATGGCAACGGATTAAACAAGAGCAGCAACCAATTTGAACCTACAGTCGGATGAGAAGAAATGAAAAACAAGAAAGCAATAATACAGCCGGCCATTCCTTGAATTGCATACAATAATATATCCCACCCCCAGAAGATCATTTGCTTCCTCCACTGGAAGAATCCGATAATTACATTCAAAAGCAAGAATAAAGCAGCGGCTATCATCGGGGTTATCTTCCAGGATGATTCTGTGTCCAATTCTGCATCTACAATTTTTTCCTCACGCAAAACCAAAGGCCGTCTGACACCATCAGGAGTTTGAATGTATGCATCCTGAGCAAAATAACGCATATAAAACGGAGCAAACATTTGCTGCCTTATATCTATCGGCTTATCAGCTTCCGCCCCAAGACACAAATCTATACCCAATTCATCCCACGGAGACCCTTTGGTAAATTCATGCACAATCCCTCTGAAAGTTTTATGCCAATCTACGGAAGGATACACAACTTTTCCCTGAATACTTCTTTCTATCTGATCACGAGCACGAGTCGTACAATTATCATAAAAATAATTATAACGGTAAACCCTGTTTTCCGGTAGATAATTATCCTGAAGTAATTTCAATAAAGATATTTTCTCCAAGTATGTCAAATTCAGGACCTGCTGATAAACCGAAGAACCCCTGAATGCATATTCCGATTCAAAATAAGAATAAGGTGTGATTCCTAACTGATAGTCCGTTTCACCTTTCACAAAACGATATACAAAATGAGGAGTATCGAAACTAAACATACCATAATTAAACACTAAATCTACTCCTTTAGAAAAATTCTGGTAGCGAATAGCCGTATGTCCAAAAAGTGCATATATCTCACTACCTGGCGCACACGTCAGCAAACTAAACTGAATACTATCAGTTTGTGGTACTTTTTTTATATCACTAGAAATCCCCCCCCAAACTTTGGTTGAAGAAAAAACACAGCTTATCAAAGTAGCACACAGCAAAAAAACAAACTTCTTTTTCATAAACTAATGCAAATATCAACCAAATACCAAGACTTCCCGAGGTATCTGAATAATTCATAATATTTTTTTCTGCATGCAAAAATACATGGATTCTGCCATAAGAACGAAATAAATAATCAGTTTTATTGATGTTCATATCCAAATTTTGTCTTACTTTGCAAGCGAAATAAAGAAGAAAAACGTGAATTTAGTAATTGATATCGGCAATACTGTTGCAAAACTGGCAGTATTTGATGGTGACAAAGTGGTGGAGGTTTTAAGAGGGTCCAATCATTCGCTGGACTGGCTGTCTATGTTGTGTAACAAATATCCAATTAAAAGAGGTATCATTGCATCAGTCATCACGCTCAGTAACACCATACGACGCCAATTGGCTGGAGTTCCATTTGAAATTATTGAGCTCAACCACAAAACCCCCATCCCTATTCATAATTTATACAAAACACCTGAGACTTTGGGAATGGACCGGTTAGCAGCCGTGGTAGGTGCTAACTATATTTCACCTGGAAGGAACCTGCTAGTAGTAGACGCAGGGACTGCACTAACTTATGAATTCATAGACGCGGAAGGGAATTATTGGGGAGGAAACATTTCACCTGGTATATACACCCGCTTCAAGACATTGAATGCGTGCTGTGACAAACTTCCCCTAATCGAAAGAAAAGGTGAAACGCCTGAATTCGGATTTGACACAGAGACCGCGATTCGTGCCGGAGTTATAAGAGGCATAGAATTCGAAATCATTGGTTATATCACTCTGCTACAAAAGAAATATCCCGACCTTTTGGTTTTTTTAACTGGAGGAGATAAATTTTCTTTTGATACAAATTTAAAAAGTATCATCTTTGCAGATAGATTTTTAGTATTGAAAGGTTTAAACAGAA
>OLXD01000170.1_pt1 | contig 38969 bp, 44 predicted proteins | sample 1673881 | NCBI WGS metagenome assembly OLXD01 (sample SAMEA103958131, study PRJEB25191) | human gut metagenome
GTCACTCCCTTTACCGTTATGGGAAAAGGAACGTATCTAATGCAATAATCCAATCTATTCACTATCCTTTTGCATACGCTTTAAAATCTCAACTGTAGCTTCTATATCCTCTTTGGTGACGTTCTTTGACACACTAAAGAGGATCTTCATTTCTGGTCGTGTTCTCAGCTCATCTATTATATCTCTTGTTTCGTCATCAAGATAGATAGGCTCGTTGTGTGCTTCGACCTTGATATTTTCTTCACCGTTCAACAAATAATCAACAGAAACTCCGAAATATTCAGCTATCTTTGATAGTGTATCTGTAGATAACTTCTTTTTTCTGCCTGCTTTTAAATCGGTTAAAGAGCCTCTGCTTGCACCTGTTTCTTTGCACATTACTGTTACATTTATATTTCTCTTTTTGCACAAGCTTTCAATTCTATTGTACAATTCTGACATAGTTACACCTCATAATTTGTGTAATATAACAAAATTACGCGAAAGAGTAATTTTCACTTGACAATTACGCAAAAGTGTAATATAATACAGTCAAGGCAATACGCAAGAGCGTAATATTTGTATCTGGTAAATATATTATATTACATTTAAACGTAACTGTCAATATGTAAAACACATATTAGTGTGAATATTATGCAAAGGTGGTGTTAATTATTAATGAACGTAAAAGACCGCTGACAGAGTACGGCGTGGAAGTCAAGGTACGTCTTGTTAAGCTCAACAAGACACAGAAGTGGCTCATTGAGGAAGTCAAGAAGCTTCTTCCTGAAACTTATCTCGACACATCAAACCTGTATAAGATAATGACGGGTGAGATAAAGTCAAACAAGATTGAAGCGGCTATCAATGAAGTCCTTGACATTAATTATACTCAGAACGCTGAAAATGTCAACAGCTAACAGTCCGTTTGAACGGACAGAAAATGAGAGGTGTGAGAAAGTGGAACAGAAAATTATTGCTATTCCAAGAGGGTGTGACAATGCCAGAGTTGAACAGGTGATCGTAACAAGAGCCTTGAAAGGTGCAGGAACAGAAAATGACCCCTGTAGAGAGGTCATTCAGTATTGGACTCTTGACGGAGAGCTGATTGTAACAAGATCACAATATGAGGAAGGCAAACGTTGAATTTGAAAAAGATAGCGTACTATCTTGGTATTGCGTTGTGCCTAGCAAGTCCGCTTGCATTCGGTATATGTATGCTAATAGGGCTTGACAACACAATTCCGTTGTCGCTTATGATAACTAGCAATGTTTGCAGGATATGTTCGCTGGAAGCAGAAATGACAGAAAACACAATGAGGAGTGACAAAGCAATGAAAATGTACAAAGTAACAACAGTAGACCAGTATCATTATAAAAGGGTGTTCACAATAGCAGCAAAGAGTCAGTACGAGGCTCTGACAAAGGCAAGTGTTATTAGGCCCCATGAGAATGTTTTGACTATCGAGGAGGTGGACTAAATGCTCAGAGTGATATCATCGGCAGAGGCGGTTGAGCGGCTCAGAGCAGCAGGGTTCAACACCAATGTGAACAGGCTGAATGCAGGGCTCAGACAGGGCGTGTATCCTTTTGGGTGCGCCATTAAGCTTAACGAATATGTGTACGAGATATACTCAACTCTGCTTGACAAGTGGATAGCAGAGAGATCTGAAAGGACGTGAGAAAATGATAGCCGTGTTAGAGATAATCAGATGTGCCGCAGCGGTAGCGCTCTTGGTGGTGCTTACAATGTATGTAGCGTACAGGTGGTATGTAAGCATAAAAGAAACTGCCTACGAGGAAGCAGAGGAGAGCATAAAGCGTGCAGTGAGAGAAGCAGGCAGACCCGTGGTCAAGGTCGAAGTTGAAATGAAAGGAAAGTGGTAATGAACATTGTAGGAATACTGCTGATAACAATAGCTGTGATTGCAGGCATAGATGTAGTGATGTACATAGCACTTGGTGCCATTGAAAAGCACTGGGAGAAAAAGTTTAAGGAGGATAAAGATGACGAAAGATGAGATAATTACTGTGGCTAAATGCTGTATAGTAGACAACTGTGTATCATGCCCGCTTGCAGGACATGGTAATTGCATCACTGATTTCATGAATCATATTCTCGAATACATGAAAACCGAGCTTGCACCTGCGGCAACAGGCACAAGCTCGGAGGTATCAAAAGATACCAATTCAACACACCTTGATGATAGCACAAAAGAACAGATTTGTCAAGCATACAAAACTGCTGATGAAGCTTGTGAAGATATAATTGATATCTATGAAGTAATGTCTGAGCGAGAACATAGAGCCTTTGACATTGGCGAGGCGTATGGAAAGATATGCAGCACAAGGGATAAGCTTGAAAAGTTGAGAGGTGGTGACGGCAATGAACATTAACGCAAAGAAAGCTCAGGACAAGCTGTCGCAGGAGCTGTCTGCCGCTAAGCTTGGCAAGTATGCGCAGGCGGTCGCAAAGCCTACTCTTGAGGTCCTCAAAACTTTCTGTGAGCAGAACGAGGAGTTCGCTCAGGCGGTCCTGCAGACGGACAGGACTTTCGCTGAGTGTGCAGAAAACGCTGTTAAGGGTGCAGGGGGAAGTATCTCGGATATCGAGGTCTACCGCAGAGCTGTAAGATTTTACTTCAAGGGTGCGGACGTTCATTTCAATATGACTATCGACCTGGGCGACGGCTCGGACAGCGAAGAAACAGCAAAACCGCCTGTCAGCTTGTCACTTGACAGCTTGCTTGACTTCTGAGGTAGCAGTATGAAAAAGACAAGAAAAGAGGCTCTTATCTACTGCTTTCCTGCGGTGGATAAAGAACTTATGGATAAGATGAAAGGCAGAGGTGCTAAGAATTATGTGGTGTTCCTCACAAGGGGTGCTGAGCTTTTCGCACGTTGCTTTCACCGATACTCAACGGGTGACCTTGTGGAAAGACAGCGGTATGTGTTCGCCCGTGACGGCTCGGTGAGATACGGCAGTGATAACGGCATAAACTGGTCTGTGCGTAATGACTTCCGTGAGCCTGTTTTTTGCAAGTGCTGTATGGGATATAACTATGATAATTCCTATTCAGTACTGAACATCAAAGCTATAGATAAGTCGGATATGCGTTACAGTCAGTATCAGCATTATCACGGCAATATGCTGATGAGCTATCTGCACGCTTACTGCAAACACCCTAACCTCGAGTATCTTATGAAACAGGGATATGACGTAACAAGCGTGAGATACACAGGTTGGTGGGGATATCAGGAAAAGTTCCTGCTCTCTCAGCGTGTGAACTGGAAAAGTAATGACCTGCTGAAAATGCTCGGACTAAACAAGACGGAGTTCAAGACACTCAAAGGCAGCGAACATCTGTGGGAGCAGTATCTTGACTATCGTGAGGAATATCCAAAACTCAGACCGGAAGATTTACTGAATATAGCAAAGGTCTTTAAGAACGAACACGGCACTCTTGAACGTCTTGTGAGGATAACAGGTCTTACACCGCAAAGGGTGGCACGATACATACACGAGCAGAAGATGACACCTCTTGATTACAGCGACTATCTGGAGCAGTGCGAAACGCTGGAGTATAACATTCACGATACAATGATAGCGTTGCCACACGATTTCTGGACAATGCACAACAGGCTTACTCAGATCATCAACTATGAGCATGACGAGCTTGTTTTGCAGAACTTCACGAAAAGGCTTGCAGAGCGTGTCTGCCTTGAATTTTCGGCAGACGGCTTGCTTGTCAGACAGCCCCACAGTTTGAAAGAGATAGAGGACGAGGGCAGGATACTTTCCCATTGTGTGGGCGGATATGCAGAACGCCATGCTATGGGGAAACTCAGCATAATGTTTCTGCGGAAAGCCTCTGAGCCTAACAAGCCTTACTATACTGTGGAGGTTAGCCAATACGGCGGTATCGTGCAGTGCAGAGGGTATAGGAACAACGTGGTACAAAACGGCGGTGAGGACAAACCGCAGGAGATAAAGGACTTTGAACAGAAGTATCAGCGGTATCTTGACAGGGTGTTCGCTGAGAAACGAAAGGAGCGTAAAACAGCATGAACGAACTATCGGCAGAATATATCAAGGCGGCTGAGCTTGACCGCAGGATAAAGACCTCAGCTCAGCTTGCACAGCAGAGCCTTTACGATATGTGTATGGGCTTTAAGGAAATGAGGGACAGCAGGCTTTACAAGGAGCTTGGGTACTCCGATTTTGGAGAGTATTGCGAGCAGGAAACAGGAATGAAACGTTCCAATGTTTACAATTACATTGTGGTGGTCGAAAAATTACCAACTGATTTTGTCCAATCGATTGGACAAAGAGTAGGCATGACAAAGTTACAGCTTTTAACAACCATTAATGATGAGCAAAGAGAAACCATTACCGAAACCACAGACATAGAGAATACAACTGTCAAGGAGCTTAAAGCGAAAATCGACAGCGTGAAAAAGCAAAATGACGCACTTCACGAAGAAATGAGATATCGTGAGGAAGAACACGAAACGAAGTCACAGAAATTCAAGGATAGAATTGCTGAGCTTGAAGCCGAGATAAAGGAGCTTGAGAGCCGTCCTATAGAGGTAGCTGTGGAAACGGACAGCAAAGAGGTGGCAAACCTTAAAGACGCTATGCGGCGTGTTGACCTTGACTGGTCGGAAAAATATTCAAAGCTTGAAGAGGACAGCCTGAAAGACCGCAGAGAGCTTTTGCAGAAAGCTGAGCAGGCTGAAAAGGACAAGCAGGACAAGCTTTCACAGCTTCGTGAGGAGCTTGACAGAACTAAGGCAGAGTATGAGAAAAAGCTTGCAGAAAACGCTCCTGCAAGGCTTGTGCAGGACGATAAAGCGGTATTCAAGGCCTATCTTTCCACCGCTGTTGACAGCGTAACAAGGCTCGTGGACTTTGTGAACGAGCATAATGACAGCGACAATTACGGACTTTTCACACAGAAAGCAAGACAGCTTGCTGACATGATAAAAACTAAACTGGAGGTATAAAAATGAAACTTTATGAGCTTACAAACGATTTTCAGAGGCTTTTTGACAGCCTTGAAGATATGACGGAAAATGCCGAGCTTACGGCAGAGGAAAAGGCTGAGGCTGAAAAGGTGTGGTTTAATACCCTTGAATGCGTTGAGGCTGAGTTTACAGACAAGGCGGAGAACGTTGCGGCTTATGTCAAGGTGCTGAGCAGCGAGGCGAAAATGCTTGAAGCAGAGGAGAAAGCCCTCAAAGCAAGACGTGAGCAGAAAATCAAGCAGGCAGAGAGCCTTAAAGCTTATCTTATGAACAGTATGCAGAGGGTCAGCCTTAACAAAATAGAGGGCGTTATGGCTAAGATAAGCATTACAAAGGGCAGGGAAAGCACCGAGATAACAGACCCGAAAGCCTTTGTGGAGTGGGCAAAGGTCAATGATGACAGCCTGCTGAAATACAAAGATCCTGACATAAGCAAGACGGCTGTCAAGGCGGCTATCGAGGCAGGCAGGAAGATACCATATGCGGCAGTTGTCCGCAGACCGGGACTGACCATAAGATAAGGAGGAAAAGAGAATGGGACTTGCGATACTTGTATTAGGCTTTTCGGGAAGCGGCAAATCTGCTTCATTGAGAAATTTCAAAGAGGACGAGCTTGCTCTTGTGAACGTGAACGGAAAACAGCTTCCGTTCCGCACGCAGTTTAAGTCAACGATACATACCGACAATTACGGTGAGATAGAACGCTTTATGAAAGCTCAGACGGCAAAGTCCATAGCCGTTGACGATAGTCAGTATCTTATGGTGAATGAGTTTATGCGCCGTGCAAAGGAAACGGGCTATCAGAAGTTCACCGACATTGCAAAGAATTTCTGGGAGCTTGTGAGAAGCGTTGAAATGCTTCCCGAAGATGTTATCGTGTATTTTCTCAATCACCTTGATACAGGCGAGGACGGCAGGCAGAAAGCTAAAACTATCGGCAAGATGCTTGATGAGAAGATAACTGTCGAGGGTATGTTCACAACTGTGCTTAAAACTGTTGTGGTTGACGGCAAGTATCTTTTCGCCACTCAGACGGACGGCACTGACACCTGCAAAAGTCCTATCGGGCTGTTCGACAGTATGTACATAAGCAACGATCTGAAACTTGTTGATGAAGCGCTGAGGACATACTATCACCTTGCAGACGAACATATCTGCTCAGAGTGCGGAAAGACGATAATGTCAGACGGCAGGCGCACAGTTCAGCAGATAATAGACGGCTCGATGAAGAATTACGGCAAACAGCTTTGCATGAAATGCGTTCTGAAAAGGGTAAAGGCGGCGAAGTCCAATGAAACTGCGAACGTATCAGAATGAGCTGGTGGAGCAAGTAAGGCAGGCTTGGCGTGCAGGGTATAAAGCACCCTGCATAGTCCTGCCATGCGGTGGAGGAAAGTCCTGCATAGTGGCTGAAATGGCAAGGCGAACGACCTTTAACGGCAAGAGAGTGCTTTTTCTCGTCCACAGACGTGAGCTTGTGGAGCAGATAAAAAGGACGTTTATTCGCTGGGGCGTTGATATGAAGCTCTGCGAGGTGGGTATGGTGCAGACTATTACAAGACGGCTTAAAAAGCTTGCCAGACCTGCCCTTATCATAACTGACGAAAATCATCACAGCCTTGCTCAGTCATACAAACGCATATACGAATACTTTTCGGACGTGCCGAGAGTGGGTGTTACAGCGACCCCTGTTCGCCTTAATGGTGACGGGCTTGGTGACGTGAATGACAAGCTTATCATAGGGGTATCCGCAAAATGGCTTATTGATAACAACTGTCTTGCACCCTATGACTACTATGCTCCTGACGTTGCCGACCTTACAGGGCTTCACGTTTCTCACGGTGAATATATGGCGGCGGAGATAGAGAAAGCTATGGTAAAAAATACTGTTTTCGGTGATGTCATAAAGTATTACAAACAGTTAGCAAATGGCAAAAAAGCAGTCTGCTACTGTGCTTCCGTCAGACATTCTCAGCGAACGGCAGAGGTGTTTAATGACAACGGCATAAAGGCGGCACACATTGACGGCTCTACTCCTAAGAGCGAGCGTGACAGCATTATCTCAGCTTTCCGCAGGGGAGATATAACCGTGCTGTGCAACGTTGACCTTATCTCCGAGGGCTTTGACGTTCCCGACTGCGAGTGTGCCATACTCCTGCGACCGACCAAGAGCCTTACTCTTTACATTCAGCAGGCTATGAGATGTATGCGGTACAGACCTAACAAAAGAGCCGTCATAATCGACCATGTTGGCAACTATGCAAGGTTTGGTATGCCTGACGATGACAGAGAGTGGAGCTTGGAGAAAAAGCCGAAAGCTCAGCATAAAAAGCAGGAGCAGAGCGACAAGGTGAAACAATGCCCCGAATGTTTCTATACTTTCTCTGCTCCTCCTGCGGGGGTGAAAGTATGCTGTCCTCACTGCGGATATGAGTTCCCCTCAGCCGAGAGAAAGCTTGAAACAGACAGCAGCGTGGGGCTTGTAAAGGTGGAGGGATTTAAGCTTGACTTTTCAAGTCCTGCCGATTGTCATACCTATCCCGAACTTTTGCAGTATGCGAAAAGTCACGGCTACAAATCAGGCTGGGCGTATTATCAGGCAAGGCAAAGGGGGCTTATAGGTTGACGGAAGAACACAGGATACAAAACGAGATACGCTGTGCGGTATCGCCCTACTGCACTGTCTTTCGTGTGAACGTAGGCGAGGGGAAAACTGTTGATGGCAGATATTTCACCACAGGTGTGCCGAAAGGTTTTTCAGACCTGTTCGGCGTAAGGCATAAGGACGGCAGAGCTGTCTTTATCGAAGTCAAAACAAAGTCGGGGCGAGTTCGTCCTGAGCAGAAGAAGTTCATAACGAAAATGCGTGAGTGCGGAGCATTGGCAGGCATATGCCGCTCGGCAGAGGACGCAGTAAATTTACTAACGGAGGAATAAAAAATGGGATTTAAGTCAAATCAATCAGAGGCATTTCAGAACGGATTAAAGCCTGAGGGCGATTACGAGTGCATCATAACCGCTATCGAGGAGCACACAACAAAGAAAGGCTCGGTGGGTCTTAACTTCACTCTTGTCATCAGAAATGACGTACAGGGGCAGAAATACGGCAACTCCTGCCTGTTTCACACCATATGGAAAAAGCACGAGCCGAACGAGAACGATATGCAGGTGGAGGGCTACAACTTTGCTCAGCTTATGGCAATGGGCAAGGCGGCACAGCTCCCTGACGGCAAGGAGTATGACAGCCTTAAAGCATACTGCACCGACCTGCTGAACAAGTGCATAAGGGTCAACCTCAAGCACGAATCAAACCCTAATTACAAAAACGGAGAGCCGCAGGAACGCATTAATTTTGTCAGCCCTACAAAGTATCCTGAGTGCAAGCATAAGTTCAAGTCCTCTGCACCGAAGGCGGACAGCTTTGCAACTAAGCAGACGGGCTTTGCAACGCCTAAGACAAATACGCAGGCTGACAGCGCCATAGGCTCCCTTGAAGATTTTGAGGACGTGCTTACAGATGACGGCGTGCCGTTCTGATTTCTGAGAAAAGCGAAAAGTCATAGTGCTTTTGCATAAAAACGCAGATGATATTTTGTGCAAACAAATGATTTATATTTTAATTTGGCAACATTTCTGCAATTGTTGCATTTTTAATGCAACTTTTTGAACGTTTTTCGGGGATAAGTGAAAGGCTTTGACTTTTCAAAATTTATGTTAGGAGTTGGATATATGTACGAACAAATACCGCAGGAGATTAAAGCCCTGCCAAACTGGATATGCTGGGACGCTGTGCCTGATGAAAAGAGAGGGAAGATAAAGAAAGTGCCGATAAACGCACTTACCGGCGGAGGGGCTATGTCAAATAACCCCTCTACTTGGTGCGATTTCGATACGGCGGTGAGAGCCTCAGAAAAACATTCGGGCATAGGATTTATGTTCGGCGGCTGTCCATATTTCGGTGTTGACATTGACGGCAAAGAGGAGGAGCTTGAGGCATACCAGAGGGGAGAGAACGGCAACATCATATCTGAATTTATCTCCACCCTGCAAAGCTATACTGAGATATCTCAATCGGGCAAGGGCATACATATCATATGCAGAGGAACGCTCCCAAAGCGTGGCAGACGTAAAGGCTCAGTTGAGATGTATGAGAACGGCAGATTTTTCGTTATGACAGGTAACTCCTGTTCAGAATATGAGGGCATTGCTGAGTGCTCCGACAGCATAAAGCCATTGCACGAAAAGTACATAGGAGGCGGTCACGAGCCTGTGGCAAAGGCTGTTCCTGCTGTCAGACTTGACACCGCAGACCAGATAATCAAAGCTGCGGCAGGTGCAAAGAACGGCGGAAAGTTTGTTTCCCTCTACAGTGGAAGAACCGCAGGATATACCTCTCAGTCTGAGGCTGATATGGCGTTTTGCTCAATGCTTGCCTTCTGGACAGGCTGTGACGCAGAGAAGATGGATATGATATTCCGCTCCTCAGGTCTTATGCGTGAAAAGTGGGATAGAGCGCAAAGCGGTTCGACCTATGGCGCACTCACGATCCAGAAAGCCATTGCAGATTGTGACAAGACCTATTCGCCAAAGTTCGCAGGGGGATTTTCTCTTAACTTCAAGTCGCCCTCTGAGCCAATTTCTGTGGGTGCTGTGGAGCAGGAAGAAGCCAAGCCAAGACTTTATTCATTTGACGATACGGGCAACGCAGAACGCTTTGTTGACCTTTTCGGCGAGCAGGTGAGATACTGTTATACAGACAAACGCTGGCTTTGGTATGACGGCAGAAAGTGGTGTACCGATATGACAGGTACAGTAAAACGCCTTGCTGATAAGGCTGTGGCTTGTATGGCGGCAGAGGCAAAGGTGTACGCTCAACTTGACGCAGACGAGGGAACGGATATGGCGAAAGCTTTTGAAAAGCATATGAAGTCCTGCCGTTCTAACAAATCAAAGAACGCAATGCTAAGCGAGGTCATGCACCACGTTCCTGTTCTGCCTGCTCAGATGGACAGATTTAAAACTGTTCTCAATACCCCGGGTGGAGTTATCGACCTGCGAAGCGGCGGCATATCTCCTCACGACCCTATGACATATCTGACGAAAATGACAGCCGTTGAGTATTCAGAGAACGCCGATTGTCCTCGCTGGCTTGCCTTTCTTGATGATATTTTTAGAAAGGATAAAGACCTTATCAGATACGTTCAGAAAGCTGTGGGATATTCCCTGACAGGCTCGACCACCGAGCAATGTGCGTTCTTTCTATACGGAACAGGACGAAACGGCAAATCAACTTTCATTGATATCATAAGGGATATTTTCGGGGACTATGCGGCAAATATCCAGCCTGAAACTATTATGGTGCGCAGTAATCAGAGCACCGCCATAAACAGCGATATCGCAAGGCTCAAAGGAGCAAGGCTCGTGACAAGCGTTGAGCCTAACGAGGGTGTTCGTATCAACGAGGGTCTGCTCAAACAGCTTACAGGCGACGATACTGTTACGGCAAGAAAACTTTACGGAGATGAGTTCGAGTTCAAGCCTGAGTTCAAGCTTTGGATGGCGACAAACCATAAGCCTGTCATCAGAGGAACGGATACGGGCATATGGCGCAGGATACATATGATACCATTCACTGTGCAGATACCCGAAGAAAAGATAGACCGCAGGCTGAAATACAAGCTGTCGGCGGAGCTTACGGGCATATTCCGCTGGGCGGTCGAGGGCTGTCTGCTGTGGCAGAAAGAGGGGCTTAAAATGCCTCGTGCCGTCCTTGAAGAAGTGAGGGAGTACCGCCGTGAAATGGACGTTATCTCTGCATTTGTTGAGGATAAGTGTACTGTGGGAAAGGGTCTGAGCGTTAAGTCAAGTCAGCTTTTTGCGGCGTATCTTAACTGGGCTGAGCAGAACAATGAATATCGTATGAGTTCAACAAAGTTCGGTATGGAGCTTGCAAAACGCTTTGAGAAAGTAAAAGGCAGAGGGTGCAATTATTATTCAGGTATAACCCTTGACGAGCAAGTGTAAGTATCTGTAAGTGTGGAGGGTTGTGGATAGGTTGAGGGTTTTTCTTAACCTTTCGTATAAGAAAATAAAAAGAATATATATAAAGAAAGAGTTCTTGAAAAACAGCGAAAACCCTCCACAACCCTCCACAAAAGGGGGTATCAACTATAAAAACAGATTTCAAAAGAATGTCACAAGAAGAGTTCGCACGGTATGAAGATATGGCGATAGACGGCAGGCTTATCTATGACGAGTATCCTGCTGAGGAATATAAGTATTTCTCGCAGTTATCAAGACTTGGCTACAAGAACAGGCACGAGGGCTGGTCAAAAGAGATATGCGAGGACAAGCAGGCGGAATACAAGCGGGAATATCTTCACAGTAAAGAGCGAAACGGCAGGTTTTTTAGACAAGCCTGCATAATGCAGGAGAATATCCGCAGAGGGCAGACAACGGTCTGGAAGATAAACAAAACGCAGGACAGGGAAGAAAAGCTCAAATACGCATTGCAGGCACTGGAACTGATACTCTGCGACGAGGGACTTGCGAAACATAACGATGTAACCATACCTGAATATGCAGGCTGTGAATACTGCAATGGAGTGACAGAGTGGAGCGAAAAGCTTGGTGCAGACGGCAAGGAAGTCCGCTTTGAGTTCTGTCCTGTTTGCGGAAGAATGATCGAGGAGGGATAAAGGTTGACAATACAAGAAAAGATATCACGCTATCAGCTGATACCAAAGCTCATAGCCAATCTTGAAGAAAACAGGGCAAGGATACTGAATGGGAAAGCCGTATGCTATGACAAGAATGACAGTTCGGCAGGAACGCCCGGCAACACAGCCGAAAGCTCAATGCTGAGTTATGCCTGCAAGGGTGAGAAACAAAAGGAGCTGAGTGAAGAACGTGCAAGGCTCACGCAGGAGATACAGTCTGAGATAGACGAAATGTTCTGCAATGAGGAAGCTGAAACCATAGATACTGCAAGGATAATCAAGCTGTATTTCATCAACGGCATATCGGTGAAGAAGATAGCTCACAACTATATTTTCAGAGATTACAAGACGGTGCTGAGAATGTTTCACAATGGGTGCGAGAAATTAAATATACCACACAAGACCACTCAATACCACTTGCAGGAACACACATAGTATGATATCATTACAATAGCCAATAAGGCAAGCAAACATTTGCGGACCTCCATAAAAAAGTCCGACGGGGCGAAAGCTCCGTATGCAGGTCGAGAGCGTGCCAGTTCAACATCTGCTCCACCATTTACAAAACTCCTTATAATATTTTCACAAGGGCGGCTGCTTTTTGCGGTCGCTCTTGCGTTGAGAAGGTGACCTTATGCCAATACCAAGACCAGACCGAAGCGGTTCACACCAACAGCAGTTCCGTATCAACAAGAAAAAGATATATGCTACCCAAACAGTTTGCGGTATCTGCGGTAAGCCTGTTGATTTTTCACTGAAGTATCCGCACCCGCTGTCAGCTTGTATAGATCATATCATACCCATAGCAAAAGGCGGTCACCCTTCGGACATTTCAAACTTGCAGTTGGCGCATTGGTGTTGTAATCGTCAGAAATCTGACAAACTGGTGGAAAAACAGGTGTTTGACCAGTCTCTTGACCTGATTTCCAACCGAATTTTACCACAATGCTACGATTGGAAGAATTTTTAACAAATTATTGACAATATGGGGGGTATGCCCCCTTTTGAGGTCAAAAATGACCTTCACCGCCGCAGTGCTTATATTTCTCGCAGAGTTGAAATAATTGGAAAGGATATACAAGATGAGCGAATACAAAGGCATGGCATATTTGAAAAAGAAGCTTTCTTCAAAGGCTTCGAGGGTCAATGTGCGCTATGACTACTATCACATGAAGAACGGCCTTACTGACATGGGCAAAATGATACCACCAAGCTATAACTGGATGCGTCCTGTGCTAGGCTGGTGTGCAAAAGCTGTTGATACCCTTGCGGACAGAATAGTATTTGACAGCTTTGAGGACAACACTTTCTACGTCAACGAGATATTTGACAACAATAATCGTGACGTGTTCTTTGATTCAGCCATTCTCTCAGCGTTGGTGTCCTCTTGTTGTTTTGTGTATATCTCGGCTGATGAAACAGGTTATCCACGTTTGCAGGTCATTGACGGCAGTAACGCTACTGGCATTATCGACCCTATCACGAATATGCTCCGTGAGGGCTATGCAGTGCTTGACAGGGATAGCGATTTCAACCCCACTATCGAAGCCTACTTCACAGCCGAACAGACAGAGATATATCGCAGAGGCTATGATGTTGAGATTTATGACAATCCTGCGCCTTATCCCCTGCTTGTGCCTATCATATACCGTCCTGACGCTGTTCGTCCTTTCGGTCACAGCAGGATATCAAGGGCGTGTATGGAGCTTGTGCAGGAAGCTATGAGAACGCTCAGGCGGTCGGAAGTATCAGCCGAGTTTTACAGCTTCCCACAAAAATATATACTCGGCCTTTCAGATGATGCCGAGAAAATGGACAAATGGGGTGCAACAATGTCCTCACTGCTGACTATCACCAAAGATGATGACGGCGGCAATCCTACTGTCGGACAGTTTCAGCAGCAGTCCATGTCACCATACTCTGAGCAACTTAAGTCTATAGCTTCGCTGTTCGCCGGAGAAACAGGGCTGACTCTTGACGACTTGGGCTTTGCGACGTCCAATCCTGCCAGCTGTGAAGCTATCCGTGCAGCACACGAAAATCTCAGGCTTACCGCACGCAAGGCACAGAGAACGTTTGGAAGTGGTTTCCTTAACGTGGCTTATCTTGCCGCTTGCGTTCGTGATAACATGGCCTATATGCGCTATGCTTTCAGTGACATCAAACCGCAGTGGCTTCCTATTTTTGAACCTGATTCTGCGGCACTCTCGGGTGTGGGCGACGCTATTTTGAAAATTAATCAGGCTGTTCCTGACTATCTGGGTGCAAAGGGTATCCGTCAGCTCACAGGCATAGAGGGCGAAAACAATGGCTGATATCGGTGCAGAATTGCTTAAAAAAATCCGTGCTGAGTTTCAAAGCAGGTGCAGAGCTGACAAGCATATACAATCTGTTTTGAAGAAAATAGAGGGCGGCACTGCAAAAATGGAAGAAGTCGCCCTGCTATCGAAACAGCTCGGATTTAGAGCCTCTCAGGCTATCGGTGCACACGTCAACGTAGCGGCCTTGCCTGGCGGCAAGATGTACTACAACATCGCCGATACCATACTCACGGGCGTGCTCAAGGACAACTACGATGTTATAAACTCCGCTGCCGCAGAATGCCAAAAGGCACTTGACAAAACAGCGGGCATAAACATCACACCTCAGCAGGCTGCCTTCCCTACCGAGCGTGTGCAGGCGGTAGTCAATGCGGCTTCTGCACCGGATATTGCAGAAGAAGTGATGATACGGCGAATGACAGCTCCGGCACAGAACATCACCGAGAGTTTTTACAACGATTATGTTCAAAAAAACGTGAAGCTTCGTTCTGATGCAGGACTGGACTGCTACATTATCCGCAACGATCATGGCGGCTGCTGTAAGTGGTGTTCAAAGCTTGCAGGCAAATATCACTATCCCGAAGATGTTCCAAAAGATGTTTACCGCAGGCATGATAACTGCGGCTGTACTGTTACATACCTCAACGGCAGAAAGGCACAAAACGTGTGGAGCAAGACCAAGTGGAACGTTTCTGACGATGAACTTGAACGTATGAAAAAGGCTGGGGTCAGAGAGCCTGTCAGACTTGTTGACAAGTCGGGCAAAAGTGGTATAATGAAGAGAGTAGAAGAAACAAATAATTATGATGAACTTGAAAAATATTTGAGCAGCAAATACAACATTACAACCGACGACAGCGTAAAGCAGCTTGACTTTAAAACTGTTCGTGAAACTTTAAAAGGTATCGAAAGTGTATTTGATGATTTTCCAGAACTTAGTGATAATATAAAGAAAATAGGTACTGGTAAACATGGAGTTATGTGCTGCTCAGGCGAAGAGATCAAGTTTAATCCGAAATACTATAAAGACGTATCCGAATTTAAAAAGATGTGTGAAAATTCTTCTGCAAAAGGTTGGTGGCCGCCAAACAGTTCACCTGCGTCGATCGGCGTTCATGAAACAGGTCATGCAGTTGAATGGCTATTGCTTTCAAAAAGTAATTTTGATGATCCGTGGCAAAAAATATATGCTTGGAATCGTGGAGATATGTCAGGCGGTATAGTATCTAAAGCCGTTAAGAACATCAAAAAGACATCGTACGGAAAAGGCAAAAAGCAGTCCGAATTGATGAGCGCAGTTTCGAGATATGGAGCAACTAAAAAGCAAGAATGCTTTGCGGAGGCATTTGCTGACTGTTTTTCTAATGGTGAATCGGCAAATCCACTTTCGCAAGAAATAGTTAAGCTAGCTAAAGAAAAATATATTAGTTTAAAAGGAACGTGATAATATGAGAGAGATGCCAATATGGTTGGACTATGCGGAATTTGATGATGACGGATTATGCGGCATATCCCCAAATGCACCGGACGAAGTAAAGAAAGCTTACGAAGATTATTTAGCTGAAGAAGAAGAGGCTAAATCAGAAGGCATAAAAATTTAATAATTTTAACCGCTCCGCTACGGCGAGGCGGTATTTTTATACCCAAAATCAGAAAGGACGGATATTATGGACGAAAAAGCAATAGAAATTGTGAAAGATTACATTGGAGAACATCTTGATAAATCAGATATAAAGCCTGATTTTGAAGTTTATACAGTATGGAAATGCAAGGCATTGCAGAACTGGAAATACTTGCTTTCAAGTACTCTCTTTGACGGTATGTATTACGAGTTGACATATAACGGTGATAAGAAAGAATGGTATCTTGATGCATACAAGAAATTTGAGAACAAGGTCATTAGAGGATAATAGTTGTTCAAACATCGGAATCAAGCACCTTAAAGGGTGCTTTTTTCGTACCTAAAGGAGGTAATCCACTATTGAGGATAAGAGAGTCGGCAGGCAGACCCCCACCATATCGGTAGTGTTGCCGTATGAACAGACTAAAGGCAATGAGGCTATCGCAATGTATAACAAATCAGGGCGCACCGCACAGGAATGGCAGGAGCTTATGATGTACGACATTATGGCTGTGGACGAGGAAGGCTTGTGGAAGCATATGAAATTCGGCTGGTCGATACCAAGACGTAATGGCAAGTCGGAACTGCTTATAATGCGTGCGATCTATGGTCTGCAAAACGGCGAGCGTGTTCTTTACACCGCCCACCGAACTACAACATCACATTCGGCATGGGAGAAGATAATCGACCTTATTACAAAAATGGGCTTTCTTGAAAAAGAGGACTTCAAGACTACAAAACAGATGGGCTTGGAGCGTATACAATGGCTCAAAGGCGACGGAATTATCAACTTCCGTACACGTTCCAGCAAAGGCGGACTTGGCGAGGGCTATGACCTGCTTATCATAGATGAAGCACAGGAATACACCACAGACCAAGAAACAGCCCTAAAATATACCGTCACAGACAGTCGCAACCCTCAGACGTTGATGTGTGGAACACCTCCAACGATGGTGTCTGCCGGCACAGTTTTCACAAAATACCGACAGAAGACGATATCAGGCAAAGGCGGTGACGACGGCTGGGCTGAATGGTCCGTGCCAAAGCTTACAAACGCACATGACCCTGAGCTGTGGTATGCCACTAACCCGTCTTTAGGTACTATCCTCACGGAACGTAAGATACGCTCTGAGCTTGGCGACCCGAAAGACGACCAAGTGGACGATAACATTCAGCGTTTAGGATTGTGGCTGACCTATAATCAGAAGTCGGCTATAAGCAAGGGCGAGTGGCAGGCACTTTGTATTGCAGGCAAACCCGATATCAGCAGAGAACTGTTTTTCGGCATCAAGTACGCAAAGGTCACGGATAACGTATCTTTGGCTGTCGCCGCAAAGACAGCAGACGGCAAGATATTTGTCGAGGCTATCGACTGCCGCCCTGTAAGAGAGGGAAACGGCTGGATAATCGCATATCTGCGCAATCCACATATGCGTGAAACCGTCATTGACGGAGCAAACGGACAGTCTTTGCTTGCATCGGATATGAAAAACGCAGGTATCAAGCGCAAGCCTATCCTGCCGAAAGTCGCTGATGTGATCACTTCGTCAGCAGGTTTTGAACGAGGGGTATTCGCACAGAATATTTGTCACGCAGATCAGCCGTCCCTTGAACAGGTCATTGCCAACTGTGAACACAGAGCGATAAGCTCAGGCGGTGGTTTTGGCTATACCTCAATTCTTGAGGGTGCTGACATATCACTGCTTGAGGCGGTGGTGCTTGCTCACTGGGCGTGTGCAAATTCATCAGACAAGAAGAAAGTACAGAAAATAAGCTGGTAACAGTTTATTATATATCACCTACACCGCAGGGTAAAGCGGGGAAAGGAAACACTATGGCAGAATTTGAAGCTATAACAACACAGGAAGCCTTCGACAATGCGATAAAGGCAAGGCTCGACCGCAACACGGACACAGTCAAGAAACAGTTTGAGGGTTACATTTCCCCTGACGACTTCAAGACAAAGACAGCCGACCTTAACGGCAAGATAACCGACCTTACAGGCAAGCTTGCAGAAAAGGACACTACTATCGCAGACCTCACGGCTAAGAACAAGGCATACGAGACCAGCTCGGTAAAAATGAGAATTGCCCACGAAAACGGTATTCCTTATGAGCTTGCGAACAAGCTTTCAGGGGACACAGAAGAAGCTATCAAGAAGGACGCTGAAACATTTGCAAAGTTTATCGGCAAGAAGCAGACAGCCCCTCTTGGTCACACAGAACACAATCACGCAGACGGCAAGAATGCGGCATATAAGTCGCTGCTTGCAGGTCTTATAAAGTAAAGAAAGGAAGTAATATTTATGCCAGATATTCTCTCAAAGGAAAATAAGTTTGACCCTGTTCTTGTAACAGAACTTTTTGACAAGGTTAAGGGTAAGTCCTCATTGGCTGCTCTTTGCGACCAGGCACCTATCCCGTTCAATGGGCAGAAAGAGTTCATCTTCACAATGGATGATGAAGTTGATCTTGTTGCTGAAAACGGCAAAATGACAAGGGGTAGTGTTTCGCTTGACCCTGTTATAATCGTACCTGTAAAGATCGAATACGGCGCACGAATTTCAGACGAATTTCTCTATGCAGCTGAGGAAGAGCAGATAGAAACTCTGAGAAATTTCTCCGACGGCTTTGCGAAAAAGACTGCAAGAGGTCTTGACATTATGGCTTTTCACGGAGTTAATCCGAGAGCCAAGACAGCTTCTGCACTTATCGGTACAAATCACTTTGACAACGGCGTAACTGTGATAAAACAGGACAGCAAGACACCAAAGACACCCGACGCTCTTATTGAGGAGGCTATCGCCGCAGTGCAGGACAATGAGTATGACATCTCAGGTCTTACAATGGCACCGTCATTCAGAGCTGACCTTGCAAAAATGGTGGACACAAGCGGCAGAAAGATATATCCTGAACTTGCGTGGGGCAATGCGCCGTCACAGATGAACGGCATTCAGACTGTAACAAACAATACAGTTTCATTCAATTCCAGCAAAGACCTTGCTATCGTGGGCGACTTTTCAACGTTCAAGTGGGGCTACTCAAAGGAAATTCCGCTTGAGATCATTGAATACGGCGACCCTGACAATAGTGGACAGGATCTCAAGGGCTGCGGTCAGGTATACATCAGAGCCAAAGCATATATTGGTTGGGGTATCATGGACAAGTCCGCATTTGCTGTCATTCAGTCAGCTGCTGAATAAGGGGGCGGCATAAATGGCGGCAGAGTACGCAACTATCGAGGACGTTATAAGGCTCGGTCGAAAGCTCACGACTGAGGAGCAGGAAAAGGCGGCGGCTCTGCTGCCTGTCGCCTGCGCAAAGCTTTCAACTGCCTGCAAGAAGTATGGCAAAGATCTTGACATTATGATAGCTGATGAACCTGACGTTGAACTTGTGGCAAAAGATATCATAGTTCGTGCCACACTGAGAGCTGTTGACTCTATTGCGGACAGCTCTCCTGCGACTTCGCAGGCTTCACAGTCGGCTATGGGCTATTCAGTATCAATGACCTATCTCAACGCAGGACAGCAACTGTATTTTCTCAGAAATGAACTGAAAGAACTGGGCGTTATGCGGCAGAGATACGGAGCTATGGAGGTATATGATGTATGAGATTAAATATCAAAGGCATACCTGTCAAGCTGTCTGTAAAAACGCAGACAGGCATTGACGGCTTCAAAAGACCTATATACGAAACTTCGCAGGAAGTTGTCGAAAACGTGCTTGTGGGCGAGCCGTCCGCAGAGGACGTTGTGAACGAGATCAACCTATCAGGCAAACGCATAGCTTATGTGCTTGCTATCCCGAAAGGCGACACGCACATATGGGAGAATACAGAAGTCGAGTTCTGGGGAATGACGTTCAAAACTGTGGGTATCCCTACGCAGGGCATTGACGATAATATCCCCTTAAAGTGGAACAAGAAAGTAAAGGTGGAGCGCTATGAGTAAAGTTAAGATAGAGCTTGACCACAACGGCATTGCGGCTTTTCTTTGCTCTGAGCCTGTTGAAAGCATGGTCAAAGGCTATGCCGACAGAGCCGTTCAGAGGCTCGGCACGGGGCATAAAGCGTATACTATCACATGGACAAGGTACCCGAAAATGCGCCGTAAGGTCGCTATCGTCAAGGCTAAAACCAAGAAGGCTCAGCGTGCTAATCTTAGAGATAACACACTTTTAAAGGCGGTGCTTGGCAAGTGATAGAGAAGATAATTCTTGACTGGCTGGGAGCAAAGCTTAACGTTTCGGCTTATCTTGAAGAACCTAAAAACCCACCAAAAGAGTATGTGCTTATCGACAAGCTAGGCTCGGCAGAGAATGATTTTATCACATCTGCCACCATAGCCGTTCAGAGCTACTCAGCGAGCCTATACGGGGCGGCAGAACTTAACGCAAAAGTTAAAAAGGCTATGTCTGAAAGCGTGTCACAGGGCGATATATGCCGCTGTGTATGCACATCAGACTACAACTACACAGACACAGAAACAAAGCGATACCGCTATCAGGCGGTATTTGATATAACCTACTACGAGGAGTGATAATACTATGGCAAACAACAAAGATAACGTATCAACAGGCAAGCCAAAGGTAGGCGGAGCGGTTTTCACAGCGGCCACAGGCTCAACCCTGCCGACAGATGCAACAACAGCACTTGACGAAGCGTTCAAGAGCTTGGGCTACTGTTCAGAGGACGGCGTTACAAACAGTTCGGGCATTTCTACTGAAAACATCAAAGCCTGGGGCGGAGATATCGTTGACACACCACAGACAGAAAAAACGGACACTTTCAAGGTAAAGCTGATAGAATGTACCAATGTAGATGTGCTGAAAACTGTCTACAATGACAGCAATGTTTCAGGCGACCTTGACACGGGTCTGACGATCAAAGTCAACAGCGCAGAGCATGAAAATCAGGCGTTTGTATTCGATATGATACTGAAAAACAACATACTGAAAAGAGTGGTCGTTCCGTTCGGCAAGGTGACGGAGATATCTGACATCACCTACAAGGACAACGAGGCTATCGGCTATGAGCTGACTATCACAGCCACACCTGATGAAAACGGCAACACGCACTATGAGTACATGAAAAAGGGGGAATAGCCTATGCTGACAGGTAAGACAGAAAGCGGTTTTGAGTTTGAAATAGAGGAGAAGACCCTTGACGACTATGAGTTTATCGAAGCTGTCGGTAAGTGTGAACAGGGCGACCCCCTTGCATATGTCAAGGTAGTTGACGCCGCTCTTGGAAGCAAGAAAGAAAAAGCTTTCGAGAAGATAAGAGAAAAGTGCGGCTATGTATCGGCTAAAGAGATAACAAAGCTTATCGTGGAGATCTTCCAGACGCCTAAGACAAAAAACTCCTAGTCCTTGCCGCTGTCATGGAGCGCTATCCTGATGAGCTTGATTGCGATATGGCGCAGTATTATCACATATACGACTTTAAGTCGCTGCCTGCACGAAAGGTGGCGACTTTTCTGTGTGGTCTTGACAGTTCATCACGGGTCAAGCGCAAGCTCAATGATGTTGGCGGTTCGTTCTCTGAAATACTGCTTGCACTGATATTTGACCGCCTGCAATGGATATGCTGGTCGCAGACAAAGGACGGCCAAAAAGGTGTGAACAGACCGCAGTCAATAGCTGAAAAGCTTATAGGCAAAAACGAGAGCGACAGCGAGATAACAGCGTTCCAAAGCGGCGAGGATTACGAGAAAGCAAGAAGAAAAATCTTAGGAAAGGAGGACTAACATGGCAGAAGGAAACGGCACACAGCTGGGCAAAGCATATGTGCAGATAGTTCCGTCTATGCAAGGGCTTGCATCAGAACTGCGAAGAGCGTTCGGGGATAGTATGCCCGATGGTCACAAGTTTGGAAGCTCTCTTGGCGGCAAGGTCGTTTCAGGTTTTGGAAGCACTATCAAAAAGGGCTTTGCACTTGCCGCAAAAGCTGGTATAGCAACTATATCGGCAGCAAGCGCAGGCATAGGCGCTATAGTCAAAAGCTCTGCGAGCGCATATGCGGACTATGAGCAGAACATAGGCGGTATAGAAACGCTATTCAAGGACAACGCTGATACTATCGTAAAGTACGCCAGTGAGGCATACAAGACCGCAGGAATATCGGCTAATGACTATATGCAGAATGTCACAAGTTTTTCTGCTTCACTTCTGCAAGGCTTGGGCGGTGATACTGCACAAGCGGCTGAGATAGCCAATGAAGCAATGGTGGATATGTCGGACAACGCCAACAAAATGGGTACTGACATATCAGCTATTCAAAACGCATATCAGGGCTTTGCAAAGCAGAATTATACCATGCTTGATAACTTAAAGCTCGGCTATGGCGGCACACAGTCGGAAATGGCAAGGCTCATCAACGATTCGGGCGTGCTTGGGGATTCAATAAAAGTCGATGAAAAGACCGTCAACAGCGTGTCATTTGACAAAATGATAGAGGCTATCCACAAGGTACAGACCGACCTTGACATCACCGGCACAACTTCAAAGGAAGCGGCAACAACAGTTTCCGGCTCTCTTGGTTCTGTGAAAGCAGCGTGGGCAAACCTTATGGCAGGAATGGGCGACAAAAACGCTGACCTGAAAAATCTTATCAAGGAAATGGTAAGTACAGTAAAAACCTTTGCAAAGAACATTCTGCCTGTCATAAAGCAGGCTCTTTCAGGGGTCACAACGCTTATAAGTGAGCTGGCTCCTGACATAGCGGCCGAGCTTCCACAGCTTGTGAGCGACCTGCTTCCGCAACTCATAGAAGCAGGCACACAGATATTTCAGGCTCTCGTAAAAGGCATTTCTGATAATATCGGCACGATAACGCAGGCGGCTATAACAGCCATTACAACCATTGCAACAGCACTTATACAGAACACAGGTCCTCTTGTGCAGGCGTTGGCAACTATCATAACCACTATTGCACAGGCTTTGCCAACTATATTGCCTGACCTTACAGAAGCGATAAAGCAGCAAATGCCATTGATATTGCAGGCTATACTTGACAGCTTACCTGCGATAATCGAATGTGCTACACAGATAATCGTAACAATAGCAGAAACATTAGCCAACAATATTAATCTTATTGTTGACGGCGCTGTCAAAATCATTGATACATTAGCAATGTCACTTTCTGATAGTGATACAGCTAAAAAGCTTACAGAAGCAGCATTTAAAATAGTATTTACCCTAACCAAAGAGATAGTAAAAAATCTTCCTGATATTCTTGCCAGCGGCATACTTATAGCAGTCGAACTCATCAAGGGTATTGCGCAAGGTATGGTGGACTATTTTGCACCTGTTTCAGACGCTTTGTCTGATATGCTTATCGACCTTACAGACTGGTTTTCACGAAAGTGGAACGACTTCAAGGAGTGGGGTTCAGATATGATACAGGCGTTTATAGACGGCATAAAAGAGAAGTGGCAGAGCCTTAAAGATACTGTATGTGACGTAGCTTCAAGCGTTAAAGACTTTCTTGGCTTTTCTGAACCTGACAAGGGTCCTCTTTCAAATTTCCACACTTTTGCACCTGATATGATGGACCTTTTCGCAAAGGGCATAGCAGACAACGAGGACACTATCACAATGCAGTTCAACAGGTCACTGCAGTCGCTTATGGATACGGATGTCATACCGCCAAGCTTTTCGGCACTTCCTGAAAAGAGCGTGAATAGCGGCGGTAATGATACAATGAACAAGATCATCGCCCTCCTAGAAACCTACTTCCCACAGCTTGCACAGCAAGGAAATATTTATCTTGACGGCGATAAGCTCACTTCAAAGGTGGACGGAAAACTAGGTGAGAGGGTCACAAGCAGCGAAAGGAGGCTTGCAAGTGTCTAGTGAATATATAGAATTTGGTGGTAAGAAGTCCACCGATTTCTATTTGGTTATCCAAAAGGACGGCGTTCAGATATCTCAGCCGGAGGAAAACAGGATAGAAGCCACCCTGCCATTTATGAACGGCTTTTATGATTTTTCCAAAATGGCAGGAGAAAGGACGTACAAACAGCGTGATATCACGATAAAATTCAGCCTTTCTGCAAAAGATGAAAACGAACTTTACCGCAGAAAATGTGATGTTGTCCGCTGGCTCAGTGGAGCAAAGGGTGAGCTGAGGATAAGCTTTCTGACGGATTATCACTTTGTGGGGGCAACAGCGGTGTTTGATACCTCCGCATTTGAGTTCACTTCACGGCGCACCGCTGATCTGACAGTGAACTTCAAGACGTATCCTTTTCTACGTTCTGATGATTACTCAGATATCGGCTTTGACGACTTCAACTTTGAAACCGACTGTCTAAATTTAACGAATATATCGCTGACGGCGGTCAAGCAGACACGATACGCCCCTCCTGCGACCCTGAAAGTCTATTCATATGCTGATAGACCCATACGCCCACGCCTTTCTTATAAGCGCTCAGAGGACGATGCAAAGAGTGTGGGCTTCACCTATTTTGCACTCAACGACCAAGAGATAAGTGCAAGTGTATACCGCAACACGGAGAAAGAATTCGACCTTGACGAGCTGACTTTACAGCCTGGTGTGAATACTCTTGCGGCTTATGGTTTTGGCACACTGACACTCAAACTTTATGAGGAGGTACTGTAAATGTTTGTAGTTACTATCACAAACGGAGCTGAAAACACTATCATACACAGCGACGGCACAGACCGTATATCAGGCGGCAAGGTAGCAAAGTCTATCAACGCTGTGGATAGTTTCAGTTTTATCATATATCCGAACAATGCAGGGTATGACCTTTTGAAGCCACTGACAACATCGGTCAAGGTCTATGATGAAAGCACTGACAAGGACATTTTTATAGGCAGAGTCTTGAAATGTCCTGACAGCATGGACGAGAGAGGTCTGATATGCCGTAAAGTCACCTGCGAGGGGCGTTTAGGTTGGCTATATGACAGCGTTCAGCCGTATGTTGAATACAAAATGGTAGGTATATCAACGGTGCTTTCTTCGTTCCTCTCCAAACACAATTCACAGGTGGGTGCAGATAAGCGTATAGAGCTGGGACAGGTCACTGTTACGGCAAGCAACAACTACACATATACTGCAAATTGGGACAAGACAATGAACGTCATTGCCGACAAGCTTATAGGAAAATTCGGTGGTGAGATACAACTTCGTGATAAAGATGGAAAGGTCTATCTCGACTATCTGGAGAACATAGGACACGGCACTGATACCACCATAGAACTTGCGGTCAATCTTAAAACCATATCACGAGAAGTGGATGAAACGGCGGTCATAACACGTCTTTACCCTCTCGGCGCAAAGTTTACAGACAGCGAAAAGCGGTTGACCATCGGCCCTGTGAATGGTGGCAAGGATTACATAGAGGACAGCTCACTTATCGCAAAATACGGCGTTATAAGCGGTCCGCAGATATGGGACGACGTTACCCTTGTGAGCAATCTTCTCAGCAAGGGCAAGGAGTATCTTAAATCTGTCAATCGTGCGAAAGTGCAGTATCAGATAACAGCACTTGACCTCTCGAGAATAGACAAGCACATTGAGCAGTTTGAACTTGGTTGTTGGTACAGAGTGAAAAACAGCATTATGGGCATAGACGAGGACTTGCGCATTGTGGGTATATCCATAGACCTTGACAATCCGCAGGCTTCACAGTTGACCTTCGGTGACCGATTTGAAACTCTTTCGGGCTTTATGACAGCGAAAACTCAGAGCCTACAGTCTGCTATAGATAACTCAGAGTTTAGGAATAGGCAGGTCATAGACAGCAAGATAGAGAATGCGACTAAACTTATCACAGGTGCAGAGGGCGGCAATGTTATTCTCGACCCACCAACAAAGCCAAGACGTATTCTTATAATGGATACTGACAATATCGACACTTGTAAATCCTGCATTCAGCTGAACAAAAATGGTTTAGGTTTTTGGAAATCATCCGACGGCGGTTCTGCAAAAACAGGGCCGTACACAAACGCATGGACTATCGACGGAAATTTGGTGGCTAGTTTTATAACCGCCCTGACCCTGACAGGGTTGAAAATCAACAACGGCAATGGAACGTTCAAAGTGGACGAGAACGGTAACGTTATCGCCAATAGGCTGTCGTCGAAATCGGCAACTATCACAGGCGGAACGATAAATATAAAAACGTCTAGCCAAAATACCAGTGCGATTCAGCTATCGCACAATGAATGGACAGTTAGAATTAGTCCATTGGAAATACGCATTGACAACGCAAGCATAAGTGGTCACGTTGTCATACAGGCAGGTGCGGTATTCGGATATAATGGCGAAAGACAGACGTTTACGCTAAGTACGGAAGACGGAAGTTTAACTCTTTGTGATGAGAACAGCAAGCCTGCTATATTTTGTCTTGGAAAAACAGGCGAAATTTACTGCAAGAGCGTTTCGACAGAAAATCACACACTTGATTAAAAAAAAAGGGGGCAAATTTATGGCAAACATAGACCTTACACAATTTATAAAAACTGTATCAACAGCATTTGAGGGCAGACAGGTAAGGCAGGCGTTTGTGGACGCACTTACAGCGGTGCAGACGGCGGTCAATGAGCTAGACCAATCAAAGATAAAGCACGGCTCAGTAGAGTATGTGCTTTCAGAGGCAACGTCTACAGTAAGTGTACCTTTAAACCTTGACTTCGTGCCAAAAGAGATCGTGGTAACTCTGAGGCAGAAAAGTGCAACGCCTAATCCATACAAGAATTTCTGCACCCACGTCTATGACTACAGCGGCGGCTATTTTGTTGAGATCTGTATGGGTCCTAATAGTGGCCCATCAACTACGAACGTTCCTAAGGGCACATATGAGATAGATTATATCGCTATTGCAGAGGAGTGATACAATGGTAATACGTTTAAATGAAAATTATGAAGCTACGCTGAACAACGCCCTGCTAGGCTATATAGGTGAAACAAATGCCCGTCCTGTGTCTGTCGAAGGGCTGACAGTAGACGGCGCAGACCGCTATGTGCTGACTATCGACTATGGCGACGGTGTGGCGTATGAGGTCGATATCACAGGCGGCACATGGACGCCAACCGCAGATATCTTGCGGTCAGCGCAGACAATATCGTGTCAGATAGCGGCGAAAAAAATGTCAGGCGATGAATATGTGCTGGTGAAGAAGTCACGCATATTCCGCCTGAGAATAGGTGCGGCTATCGGTGATACGGCTATCCCGTCACCTGATGTGGCGGTGGACGCACTAGACCGCATAGACGCCATAGGCAGACAGGCGCACGCAGATATGCAGACAGCCGTCACCGCTGCAGAAACGGCGACTACAGCGGCAGAGAACGCAAAAAAATCTGCCACAGCCGCAGGATTGTCAGCAGACACGGCAACGCAGGCGGCTGAACGTGCTGAAACAGCACAGGCATCTGCAGAAACGTCCGCTGCGCAGGCTGAAACGGCTAGACAGGGCGCAGAAACTGCCGCACAGACAGCTCTGGAAAATGCAGACTCCGTTAATCAGCTAAAGGAAGATTTAACTGATTTAAAAACCAACCAGCCTAATTTGTTTTGGAAGACCGGATCTAATTTGCTGGATGAAACACTCCTTGTGGACGGTTCAAGACTTGGGAGTGATGGTAATATCATGAACGACTTCCCAGCTGGATGTGCTACAGTAAATTATATTGATATTTCTTCTCTTGCAGAAAAATATGTAAGTGCATATACTATTGTGAATGGAAAAGCAATGAGGTGTTTCTACAGAATTTCGTTTTATGCGTCTGAATCTAATAGTGGACATCTTAAAACATATTCGGCAGCTGGTGTTGCCGATATGTCACAATCGGTTGTAGAAATTCCCAAAGGTGCAAAATTCATTAGAGTATCTTACAACTATACATCATCTACAGGCGGTAAATTCATGTTGATAAGTGGCGAATCAGACATGAAACCTATCCCTTACGAAAAATATCATTTAAAAATATCAATAGTTCCTGAAAATTTGAATGATATCCTTAACAATTACAATGATATTCTTAACAAATACACTTTTGGAACATATCCACATCACGAGGATAATGCAGTTTTAACCATAAGCAAACTTAGGAATTCTTTCACATTCAATCAAAACGATTTTACGTTTGTGAAAGATGAATTGTGGCTCGCTAAATGCAATACTACCGATTTCTCCAATGGTACAGGAGTTTTTCGGTATAAGTGGGACGGTGAACAGTTTGTTCACATTGGAACAATCAACTGTGATTTTGGGCATTGGAATGTTGTTGACTATTGCGAAGCAAACGACTGTTTGATTTTCGGAAACGGAGCAAATGATTTTGAAACGGAGGGCAATTATTTTGTTGTTATTCCTCACCCATTAGAACTTGGAAATACTGCACTTATAGCCGATGTCGGTATCAAATACAATGTGAATATTGGCTATAAGGTGCAGGCTTTGTGGGGCGATTCCAATCTTGGGGAAAATAACATCGCCGTTCTTTTGTCCAATGATTTGAGAACAATAATTAAAGTGTTGTTGAAACGAGACTCAAGTGGAAATTTTAATGGAGAGTTTATTGAGTTAGAACGGAAAGAAAATCTTTCTGCGTTTGGCATTCAGGGAGCTGACATTTGGAATAACACGTTGTATGTTGGCGGAGCTGAAAGTTCTGGAATGTATACTATAAACAAAGTGTCGCTTTCCGATTATTCGTCAGTTAAAAACAGTGTGAAATATTATAAAAATGACGGAACTCCTTATCTCGGTGTGGTGCAAGGAATGTATGTTGGTGGAGATTATGTTTGGGTTTTTGTCAATACCGATGCCCCCCAGACAGGTAAATGTTGTTTTCTGACTAAGTATCGACGATAATCAGCTAAAGAAGGCTATAATAAACTAATGTTACTCTTGTTGGCAAGTGGATCACAGCTGAGGAGTATACAACAATCACGGGACAAGCATACGAAAGTGAGGAACAGTAATGAAAGAAAACACAGCAAAAATCATCATATCAGCGATAGCCGCAGGGCTGTCAGCATATTTCCGTGTCATGGCGATACCTATAGTCATTCTGGTACTTGTTATGATTATTGACTACATTACAGGAATGTGGAAAGCATGGAATAGGGGCGAGCTGTCAAGCCGTGTCGGTCTTAAAGGGCTTTTTAAAAAGGTCGGCTACATATTTGTGGTGGCGGTGTCAGGCGTACTTGATTGGCTCTTTATCTCAGGACTTTCGCAGATAGGCATTGAGGTAAACGTCAGCTTTTACTTCGGTCTTATCGTGACGATATGGTTTATCATCAATGAATGTATTTCTATCTTGGAAAATCTTGCGGTGATAGGTATACCATTGCCGTCATTCTTGGTGAAGATAGTACACAAGCTTAAAATCACAGTTGAAAACAAAGTGGATACAAACGAAAGTGAGGAATAACAATGAATTACGATGAGTTTATCAAGAAGCACAATGGCGTAGCTGTTAACTATGACGGCGCAGCAGGCAAACAGTGTGTAGACCTTGCAACGGCATATTTCAACGAGGTCTTCGGATCAGGTATCAAGAACTTCTGGTATGACGCTCACCATTTTTGGGATTTATTCGATAAGAACACTTGGCTGAAAGCAAATTTCACAAAGGTAAAGAACACGCCAAGTTTCGTGCCGAAAAAGGGCGATGTAGCGATATGGTCAGGCACGTTGAATGGTGGCTGGGGTCACATAGCAATCTGCACTGGTGAGGGCAACACGAATTATTTTTATTCGTATGACCAAAACTGGAGTGGAAAAGCCTGCACTAAGGTCAAGCATACTTATGACCATATTGCAGGCTTCCTGAGACCAAAGAAACAGAGCAAGATAAGTGCGAAAGTGCTTGACAAGACAGGCTACAAGCAGGGTGACAAAACAAACGGTGTGCTTGCGCTCAAGGAGCTGCTGCTTCTTGCGAAGGCGGTCAAACTCCACAACGTAGGTATGGATAAGAACGGTACATACGGAAAAGGTACTGCAAAGGCAGTTAATACCTTGCTGAAAAAGTGGGGGTACAGCGAGAATGGCATTGCAGGCGTGAACTTCATCAAGAAGCTCAGCGACGAGATTACAAAGAAGATTAAGTAGGTAGAATTTCAGCCGTCTCGGACTTTTATGGGTCTGAGGCGGCTGATTTTTGTGCTCAATCAAGGTGAAAATAAGGGTAAAAAAATGTACAATTATCCTCTTTGACCTACCCTTGAGGACGATTTTGACGTACAATTGACGTACAACGAGCCAATAAAAGTGCCTATTTAAGGGATTTCTTTATTCCTTGGTAAGGACGAGGTCACCGGTTCAAGCCCGGTTAGCAGCTCCAGCAGGGACGTGTCCCTGCACCCAAATCCGCTATCATTTATGGTAGCGGATTTTTTGTCGCCGCCCATGGGTATGATACCCTACACACAAAAAACACCGCCCGAACTCCTCGGACGGTGTTATATTTTTACCTCGTATTACAGATTTGTATACTCCATAAGGCTCTTATCCACCTCACGGGCAACATCTCTGCCCTCTCTGATAGCCCATACTACAAGTGACTGTCCTCTGCGCACGTCGCCTGCGGCAAAGACGTTCTTCACGTTTGTCTGATGTGTGCCGTCGGCTGTTGCGATATTCGTTCTGCCGTCTACCTCAACGCCAAAAGCCTTTGTGAGATAGCTTTCAGATCCCAGAAAGCCTGCCGCAATAAGAACAAGCTCGGTTTCTACCTTGTATTCGCTACCCTCAACAGGCTTCATTATCGTTCTGCCTGACTTAGGGTCTTTCTCCGGGGAGAGCTTTACAAGCACTGCGCCCTTAAGATTGCCCTTTTTGTCTTTGAGAAACTCCTTGACAGTTGTCTGATAAACTCTCGGGTCATGACCGAACACACCGATAGCTTCCTCCTGACCGTAATCTGTCTTGCAGACCATTGGCCACTGCGGCCATGGGTTGTTCTCAGCTCTCGTGTCAGGAAGCTTTGGCATCATTTCAAGCTGCAAAACGCTCTTTGCGCCATGTCTTACGCTTGTACCAACGCAGTCATTTCCTGTATCTCCGCCACCTATTACCATGACGTTCTTGCCCTTTGCGGAAATGTGGTTTTTATCCGTAAGACCGCCGTTCAGCAGCGCCTTAGTTGTGGATTTCAGAAAATCCACTGCAAAATAGATACCATTTGCATCTCTGCCCTCGGCTTTGATATCTCTAGGGTTTGAAGCACCACAACAAAGTATTACTCTGTCGAAGTCCTTGAGAAGCTCAGCCGCTGTGATATCCTTGCCCACATTAACGCCTGTGCGGAACTCGATGCCCTCTTCTTTCATTATGTTTATCTTACGCTCGATTATCTGCTTTTCAAGCTTCATGTTCGGTATGCCGTACATAAGCAGACCGCCCACTCTGTCCTCACGCTCGAAAACTGTTACACTGTGACCTCTCTGATTGAGCTGGTCAGCGGCAGCAAGACCTGACGGGCCTGAGCCTATAACAGCGATAGTCTTTCCTGTTCTTACCTTTGGCACTCTTGCTGAAGCATATCCGCAGGCATAGGCATTTTCGATAATGCCGTATTCGTTAGCCTTTGTGGTAACAGCGTCGCCATTAGCTCCGCAGGTGCAGGCTTTTTCGCAAAGTGCAGGACAAACTCTTGATGTAAACTCAGGAAAATTGTTCGTCATATGAAGTCTGTAATATGCCTGCTCCCAGTTGCCCTTGTATATAAGGTCGTTCCATTCAGGGATAAGATTGTTAAGCGGACAGCCTGAAAATGCGTTGCCTATCTTCATTCCTGCCTGACAGAACGGCACACCGCAGTCCATACATCTTGCACCCTGCTTTTGCTGCTCCTCCTTTGAAAGAGGAGTGTGAAATTCATTAAAATTCTTTATACGTTCCTCAACGGAGAACGCTGCTGCGTCCTCACGCTTATAGTCCATAAAACCAGTTGGCTTTCCCATATCTCAACTATACTTGCTTTCACGGCAAGTATATCCTCCTTTCGATTTTAAAAGTACAATATCTCATGTGCGCAGGCTTACTGCTTGCCGTTGATGATCTGATAGAATGCTTCTATCTGCGCCTGATCGCTACTCATACCCTTTTCTTCCATTGAAGCTATAGCAGACATCATCTTCTTGTAATCGTGAGGGATTATCTTCTTGAACTTAGGCAGATATTCCTCAAAGTTATCAAGAATACGCTTGCCCTTTTCAGAGCCTGTTGCATCAACGTGCTGCTGGATAAGGTCTTTGAGCTGAATGATATCGTACTTCTCCTTGACCTCAGAGAAAAGTACCATTTCCTTGTTGAGTCTTGTGTAAAGGTGTCTGTCCTCGTCAAGAACGTAAGCTACACCGCCCGACATACCTGCCGCAAAGTTTTTGCCCGTCTTGCCGATAACTACCACACAGCCGCCTGTCATATACTCACAGCCGTGGTCGCCAACGCCCTCGACAACTGCCACTGCGCCTGAATTTCTTACGCAGAAACGCTCGCCTGCAACACCGTCGATGAACGCCTTACCGCTTGTTGCGCCGTAAAGTGCAACGTTACCGATAATGATATTATCCTCGGCTTTGAAAGTGGAATCCTTCGGAGGATAAACAACGAGCTTACCGCCTGAAAGTCCCTTGCCGAAATAATCGTTAGAGTCGCCCACAAGCTCGAGGGTCAAGCCGTTCGGGATAAATGCGCCGAAGCTCTGTCCGCCTGAGCCGTTGCAGACTATCTTGTATGTATCGTCAGCAAGTGTGTTATAATACTTTCTTGTTATCTCTGAACCGAAGATAGTACCGAATGAACGGTCTGTGTTCTTGACATTTACTGTGATAGACTTCTTCTCACCACTCTTAAGATTTTTCTCGAACTCCTTCATGAGTACCTTTTCATCAAGAGTGTTTTCAAGTTTGAAGTCATACTTGGATTTCTTGTTGTATTCTACCTTTTCTGAAACGTAATCAGAGTTGATGATATTAGAAAGGTCAACTTGTGCCGCAGTGCCTGTGATACCAGCCTTTGGCTTGATAAGGTCAATTCTTCCCACAAGCTCGTCAACTGTTCTTACGCCAAGCTTTGACATATATTCTCTAAGCTCGGAAGCCACGAATATCATAAAGTTCATTACATATTCAGGCTTGCCGGGGAACTTCTTTCTAAGCTCCGGGTTCTGTGTTGCAACACCAAATGGGCAAGTATCAAGATTACATACTCTCATCATTGCACAGCCGAGTGTTATCAGCGGAGCTGTTGCAAAGCCGAACTCCTCTGCGCCAAGGATCGCTGCGATAACAACGTCACGGCCTGTCATGAGCTTGCCGTCTGTTTCGATAACGACCTTGTTTCTAAGACCGTTCTTGATAAGGGTCTGATGTGCTTCTGCAAGTCCAAGCTCCCATGGAAGTCCTGCATTGTAGATAGAGTTTCTCGGAGCCGCACCTGTACCGCCGTCATAGCCTGAGATAAGGATAACACCTGCGCCTGCCTTTGCAACGCCTGCTGCAACTGTACCAACACCGCACTCAGAAACGAGCTTTACAGAAATTCTTGCGTTCTTGTTTGCGTTTTTCAGGTCATAGATAAGCTGAGCCAAGTCCTCGATAGAGTAGATATCGTGGTGTGGCGGAGGTGAGATAAGCGACACGCCAGGTGTGGAGTGTCTTGTCTTAGCTATCCATGGATAAACCTTTTTGCCAGGGAGATGACCGCCCTCGCCAGGCTTTGCGCCCTGTGCCATTTTTATCTGTATCTCATCAGCAGATGTGAGGTATCTTGAAGTTACGCCGAAACGTCCCGAAGCCACCTGCTTGATAGCTGAACATCTGTCCTCAGAAGTACCCTTTGTGAGCAGTCTGTCAAGGCTCTCACCGCCCTCGCCGGAGTTTGACTTGCCGTGAAGTCTGTTCATTGCGATAGCAAGTGCTTCATGAGCTTCCTGCGAGATAGAGCCGTAGGACATAGCGCCCGTCTTAAATCTTCTTACAATAGAGTCAACGCTCTCAACTTCCTCCAGCGGAACAGGATTTTCAGCAAAGTTGAAATCCATAAGACCTCTGATGTTCACAGGGTCCATTTCCTCAGAGATAAGCTTTGAATACTTCTTGTATGTTTCATAGTCGCCAGTCCTTGCAGCCTGCTGGAGCAGATAGATAGACTGAGGATTGTAGAGATGCTCCTCCTTGCCGCTTCTGAACTTGTGGCTTCCTCTTGATTCAAGCTCTGTGTCTGTGCCAAGTCCAAGAGGGTCAAAGGCTGATGTATGAAGTCTGTCAACGTTTTTCTCGATGTCAGATATTGTGATACCGCCTATTCTGCTGACAGTACCTGTGAAATACTTGTTTATAACGTCCTGACCGATACCGATAGCCTCGAATATCTGTGAGCCTTGATATGACTGTATAGTAGAGATACCCATTTTTGAAGCTATCTTTACGATACCATGGAGAACAGCCGCATTATAATCGTCAACAGCGGCATAGTAATCCTTGTCGAGAAGGTCGTCAGCAATAAGCTCGTGGATAGTTTCCTGAGCAAGATAAGGGTTGATAGCGGAAGCACCATAGCCAAGCAGTGTTGCAAAGTGATGAACTTCTCTAGGCTCGCCGCTTTCGAGGATAATAGCAAGAGATGTTCTCTTCTTTGTAACAACAAGGTGCTGATGAAGCGCTGATACTGCAAGCAGTGACGGGATAGCAAGGTGGTTCTCGTCAACTCCCCTGTCCGAAAGGATAAGGATATTTGCGCCCTCACTGAACGCCTTGTCTGCTTCTATATAAAGTCTGTTTATAGCCTTTTCAAGTCTTGTGTTCTTATAATAAAGTATAGGGATAACAGCTACCTTAAAGCCAGGAATGTGCATATTCTTTATTTTAAGGATATCTGTTGAGGTAAGGATAGGGTCGTGTATCTTCATTACCTTGCAATTTTCAGGCTTTTCTTCAAGAATGTTGCCGTCCTCGCCAATATAGACAGTTGTGGAGGTAACTATTTCCTCTCTGATAGCGTCTATAGGCGGATTTGTTACCTGTGCAAAGAGCTGTTTGAAGTAGTTGAACAGTGGCTGAGGCTCTTTTGAAAGCACCGCAAGCGGGCTGTCTGTACCCATAGCGGCAATAGACTCAGAGCCGTTCTTTGCCATTGGCAGGATAGATGTCATAACGTCCTCATAGGTATAGCCAAAAGCTTTCTGAAGTCTTTGTCTTTCCTCGTAGCCGTGTTCCTCTACCTTGATGTTTGGTATCTTAAGGTCTTTAAGTCTGACAAGGTTGCTGTCAAGCCACTCGCCGTAAGGCTGCTTTGAAGCGTAGTATTCCTTAAGCTCGTCATCGTCGATAACTCTACCCTGAACAGTATCAACAAGAAGCATTTTGCCTGGGCGAAGTCTTTCCTTTTCAACGATATTGTCTGACGGGATAGGAAGTGCGCCAACCTCAGATGAAAGGATAAGATTGCCGTCCTTTGTGATATAATATCTTGACGGACGCAGACCGTTTCTGTCAAGCACTGCACCCATGATATCTCCGTCAGAGAAAAGGATAGAAGCAGGTCCGTCCCATGGTTCCATCATAGTTGCGTAATACTGATAGAAGTCTTTCTTAGCCTGACTCATCGTGCCGTTGTTATCCCATGGCTCAGGGATCGTTATCATGACAGCCAGCGGCAGATCCATTCCACTCATGACCAAAAATTCAAGTGTGTTGTCGAGCATTGCAGAGTCAGAGCCTTCTGTGTTCACAACAGGTGTGACCTTATCAAGGTCGCCCTTCAAATGCTCAGACTTCATCGTTTCCTCACGAGCGAGCATTTTATCAGCATTGCCTCTGATAGTGTTTATCTCACCGTTGTGAACGATCATTCTGTTAGGATGCGCCCTCTGCCAGCTTGGGTTTGTGTTAGTAGAAAATCTTGAATGTACCATAGCGATAGCAGACTCGTAGTCCTTATCCTGAAGGTCAGGGAAGAACTTTCTGAGATCCTGCACAAGGAACATTCCTTTATATACTATAGTTCTGCTTGAAAGTGATACAACGTAGGTGTCCTCATTTGACTGCTCAAACACACGTCTTGCAACATATAGCTTACGGTCAAAGTCAAGACCCTTTTTAACGCCCTTTGGACGCTTGATGAAGCACTGCATTATGGCAGGCATACACTGGGCAGCTCTCTTGCCAAGCACCTCAGGCTTTGCAGGAACGACTCTCCAGCCAAGGATCTCCAGACCCTCTTTTTCGGCGATTATCTCAAACATCTTCTTTGCCTGATTTCTCGCAAGCTCGTTCTGTGGGAAGAAGAACATACCAACAGCATAATCTCTCTCCTCGCCAAGCGTGATCCCAAGCTCAGCGGTGGCGATCTTCTTGAAGAATTTATGTGAGATCTGAAGCAGGATACCTACTCCGTCACCTGTTTTGCCCTCTGCGTCCTTACCAGCACGATGCTCAAGCGTTTCAACGATAGTCAGCGCATTTGCAACAGTATCGTGGCTCTTTTTGCCCTTAATGTTCACAACAGCACCTATTCCGCAGTTATCATGCTCGAATTTCGGTGAATACAGGCTTTTTACATTAGTCATATCCTCCATGCGTTCCATTTTTATCACCCTTTCCTGCCAAACTGTAAAAAAATTATAGCTTATCGTTCAGCAACGTATGTTATTTCACGGCTCATAGCCGATTTTTAGCTGTTTTTAACAAAAAAATTTGCAGGAAGAAATTAAAATCCTGCAATCCTGCATAAGTGCAAACAAACTCAAAGCGTGGTTTTTCGCACAAATGCAAGAAAATAGCCTTTTGCCGTCTTTTTTGACGGCTTAATCATTATAACACACATTACAGCAAAATGCAAGAGTGAATGATAAAACTTGCATAAAATCATTATTAATTTTTAGTTAATCGGTATACACATATAACTTATAATTTCATATCGCTTTCCTAGGTAAACCTTGCAAACTAACGTAACAACGCTCTTTTCAGCTTATTTACAGCCATTTTCAGCGGAGAATCGTACTCTTTGTAAAAATGCTGATAATCCTTAGAATTGTTCCAGTCACCACCCCATTTCCAGCCATGACGCCTGAAAATGCAATAGCAAAGGTCTGTTCTGTCAATCTTGTGATCAAAAGCCTTGTCACGGTCTGCATACTCTGCAGCATTGGCAGGCATGACCTTATTCCCCACTATATAAGGATTTATAAGAGGGTTTATGTCTATCGCCCTGCCGTAGCTGTGAGCCGAGATAGTGTTGGTACCAGCCACCACCCTATAGTTGAAGGCAGAGGAATTGTTATCCGCCATTGACCTTTCATCATCAGCGTCATACTCGTCCACGAGCCTGATTTTTTCTATCTCATAACCGCCCTCGAAAAGCTCATAGAAAATATCCAGAACCTCCTGCGCAAGCTTCCTCGCCACGATAAGCTCCCCCGACTGCACCTTATGCTCAAAGTCATAATATCTCACACGCAGATATGCAAGGTCGCCCAGCTTCACATAGGGATTTTCCTTATAGGAAACGCCTTTGATACGCTCTATCACCTCGTTTGGAAGCTCCTCAGCCGTAAAGCCCTCTCTGTATAATATCTTTTCCATAAAAACACTCCTTACAAAAAGCGGTCAAGGCATGATACCTTGACCGTCCTTATTATTTATCCGCAGACTTGTAGTACATAACAACAGGCGTACCGTAAGGCACGTTGTCATAAACATATTTGGCGTCGTCATAGCTCATATTTATACAGCCGTGAGAGCCGTTGTATTTGTATATCTCACCGCCGAAATATCCGCCTCGCCACGTTGAATCGTGAAGACCTATTCCGCAGAGAGAAACGTTGTTCCAAAAGTTGCACTTTGTATCCCACTCGTCGCCGTCGGCATTTGTGTCCTTCATACGCTTGTTGGTCTCCTTTGACCACAGCTTATAAACACCAGGGAGAGTTGTTCTCGCCTCAGATGTGGTCTGACCTGAAACTATATAGGTATCGAGCTTTTTCTTGCCCTTTTCATAATACCACAAGTGCTGGTCGGTAAGGTCTATCTCAATATAAGTGTCGCCTATATCATCGTCCTTGCTTCTCGCAGACTCAACGCCTGTAAAGTCAAAATAACCGGTACTGTAATAGATAGGGTCTACCTTGTCAACGCTCTCGCCCTTTTCAAGCATATCCACAAGATCGTCACAAGTCTTTTCCTGATCTATCCACCAGCCGTATTTAGCATCAGAGCTTGTCGGCACGATTATGTCGCCCTGCAAAGTGGCGTGGAATTTTCTCTTAGTATTATATGTATCATACTTCTTTGCGAGCTTTTCCACATACTCCATGGCTTTCTTTCTGTCCACAGTGTAGCTTCCGTCATCTTTGAGCTTTATCATCTTCATAAGCTCCTCGCCCGTGAGAGTTTCTGTGGTGTAGTCAAAATCGTATGTGACAGAAAGCTGGAAAACATCATTTCGTTTCTTGCAATCGTCCTCAAGGTCTGCGCTCTTCACCTTTGGAAGAGAATAACAACCTGTGTCCTTGTCAAGCTCAACGCTAAGCTCACCTGCCGCCACGCTTTGCGTAACATAAGCTTCAAGCTTTTTCATATCGGTTATCTTGTTTCCCTGCACCTCAGGGGTGATAACATAAGCCGTCTTATCCTCGTTAAGACCAAGCTTTGCATCGGCAGATTCAACATCGCCCCAGTTTGCTTTCTCCACAAGCTTCTGAAGCTTCTCAACATCAAATGTGATGTCCTCATTAAAACTATAGGTGGAGTTCTGTATAAATCCAGAGAACCATGTTTTTCTGTTCACGCTGTCATAAATCTTCTGAAGATCGCCCTTGCCGCTTAGTCTGTAATCAAAATCAGCCGTCTTGAAAACAACAGGCGTGCCGTCGATAGTTTTGACCGTAAGCTCATAAGGCATATCGTTCACCCCGAGCAGGTCGCAAGCCTGTTCAAATGTCTTTCCGCCCACGTCAATGCCATTCACTGTTGTGCCGCTCAGAAATCTGTTGCTATAGTAAGCTCTTCCAATGAAATATCCTCCGCCCACGACTATCACGATAGCAGCTGCCGCAGTGCCGCAGATAATGCCGATATTGTTGCGTTTTTTCTTTCTTTTCTTATTCTTTGACGAACCTTTGACAGAGCTGTTTTTCTTCACAGATGTCGCAGGCTTTTTCGTTATCTTTGTGGAATTTTCCGTCATCAATTATCCTCCTGTACAAAATGACGTTCGGCATTTGCCGACAATGTATCAAGAATAATTATATCATGCTTTTTTCCTTTTGTCTATAGGATAGGCTGAAAAATTTGTCACAAAAAGAGTG